>Ga0335394_10000937_pt1 | contig 32236 bp, 36 predicted proteins | sample MAT03_FD_205741 | JGI IMG/M metagenome (GOLD analysis project Ga0335394, IMG submission 205741) | Freshwater microbial communities from Lake Fryxell liftoff mats and glacier meltwater in Antarctica - MAT-03 (spades assembly) (version 2) ...
TTTCCGGCCTGACTCGCGGCAGCAGCGCGGCCCACATCGCGCGCGCCACGCTCGAAGCAATCGCCTTCCAGTCGGCCGAACTGATGGCCGCGATGCAAGCCGACAGCGGCCTGTCGCTGGCCGAACTACGTGTCGACGGCGGCGCCACCGCCAACAACTTGTTGATGCAGTTCCAGGCCGACCTGCTGGGTGTGCCTGTGGTGCGCCCCAAGGTGCTGGAGACCACCGCGCTGGGCGCCGCTTACCTGGCCGGGCTGGCGGTCGGCTTCTGGAAGGATCAGGCCGAGATCGCCGGCCAGTGGCAGCGCGGCATCACCTTCGAGCCAAGAATGGGCCGCGACGAAGCGCAGTCACGCACGGCGGTTTGGGCCAAGGCAGTACGCCAGGCAATCCGTTAACCGAAACCAGGTGCCAGCAGCTAGTCCGCCAACCGCCGCATGTCGGTCTCCTCAGGTCGCGTCAGTGCCTGCATTCTAGCGATGTGCCCAAGCGACATCGCCTCGCCTTCGCACGAGGTCGCTGGCCTGACACAGTAGAATTCGACTTCGACATTGACACCGCGCCTGTCTGCCGCTTGTTCAAAACAGCGTGATCGGTGACGAGTTTGCCGCCGTCGAGGCCACCATGCATTTGAAGGCGATCGATTAATGACCTTGCCCCACTCGCCCTCTCAACCGGGCCAGCCACTGCTGTTGGTCGATGACAGTCCTGAAGAGATGCTGCTGCTGCAGCTGGGGCTCAAGCGCGCTGGCGTAACCCTGCCGCAGGTGGCGGTCAACAGCGGCGACGAAGCGCTGGATTTTCTGCTGGGCCGTGGCTCGCATAGCGGACGTGACACCTCGGCCTTGCCATGCCTGACACTGATGGACATGCACATGCCAGGCAAGTCGGGCCTCGACGTATTGCGCGAGATCCGCGCCCACCCGCAACTGTCGGGCATGAAGGTGGTGATGTTCTCGTCGTCAGACGAGCCTGGGGAAATCGTCCGGGCCCATGACCTGGGCGCCGACTCGTTCATCTGCAAACCGCTCACCGCCATTGGCATGCGTGATGTAATCCGGCAGATTCGCGAACGCTGGCTTGACGTCGACCTGGCGCTGGCGCCGCAGGCCCGGCAGGATCCCGGCTAACCCCGGCGGCTGCGGCGCGCCCGCATTGCGTCGCGCGCCGTGCCGGTAGTCGCGCAGAGTGATTCCGCTAAAATGTGCCTTTGTCTTTCCGGCTACGGCCAATGCTCACGTTTCAGCAAATCATCCTGCGCCTGCAGGAGTATTGGAGCGAGCGCGGCTGCGCGCTGCTCCAGCCTTACGACATGGAAGTCGGCGCCGGCACCTCGCACACCGCGACCTTCCTGCGCGCACTCGGGCCCGAACCCTGGAAGGCTGCCTATGTGCAGCCAAGCCGCCGCCCCAAGGACGGGCGCTATGGCGAAAACCCGAATCGCATGCAGCATTACTACCAATACCAGGTGGTGTTGAAACCTGCCCCGGCCGACATTCTCGATCTGTACCTGGGCTCGCTCGCAACGCTCGGCTTCGATCTCAAGACCAACGACATCCGTTTTGTGGAAGACGACTGGGAAAACCCGACGCTGGGCGCCTGGGGCCTGGGCTGGGAAGTCTGGCTCAACGGCATGGAGGTCACGCAGTTCACCTATTTCCAGCAGGTAGGCGGCATCGACTGCAAGCCGATCACCGGCGAAATCACCTACGGACTGGAACGCCTGGCGATGTATCTGCAGGGCAAGGAGCGGGTATTCGACCTGGTATGGACCGATGGGCTCAGCTACGGCGACGTCTATCTGCAGAACGAGCAGGAACAATCGGCCTACAACTTCGAATGGAGCGACGTCGAGTTTCTCTTGAGCGCATTCGGCGCGCACGAAAAGCAGGCGCAATTACTGATGCAAAACAAGCTGGCGCTGCCCGCTTACGAGCAGGTGTTGAAGGCGGCACACACCTTCAACCTGCTCGATGCGCGTGGTGCCATTTCAGTCACCGAGCGCGCCGCCTACATCGGTCGCATCCGCAACCTCGCCCGCAGCGTGGCGCAGAGCTATCTCGACAGCCGTGCGCGATTGGGCTTCCCGATGGCGCCCAGAGCCTGGGCCGATGAAGTCGCCCTGCAACTGGCGAAGAAGGCGGCTTGATGGGCAAGGCCAATCTGCTGGTGGAACTCAATGTCGAAGAGTTGCCGCCGAAGGCGCAGAAGGCACTGGGAGAGGCCTTTGCATCGTCGCTCGCAGGGTCTCTGCGTATGCAAGGATTTTTGGGCAGCGACTGCGTCGTCACACCCTATGCGTCACCACGCCGCCTGGCCGCGCATCTGACCGCGGTGGCCACCACTGCGGCTGACCGTGCTGCCGCGCAGAAGCTGATGCCGGTGGCCGTTGGACTCGACGCTGCGGGCGCCGCCACACCGGCGCTATTGAAGAAGCTGGCGGCACTGGGCGCGGGACCCGAAGCGGTTGCCGGCCTCAGGCGCCAGGTTGAAGGCAAAGCCGAGGCGCTTTTTCTCGACAGCGTCGTCCCCGGCGCGAGCCTGGCCGGCGCGCTGCAAAAGGCGCTCGTCGAGGCGCTCGCCAAGTTGCCGATCCCGAAAATGATGAGTTACCAGCGGGCAGACGGCTGGGACACGGTGCATTTCGTGCGGCCGGCGCACAGGTTGGTCGCCCTGCACGGTGCCGAGGTGGTGCCGGTATCGGCATTGGGGCTGGCTGCGGGACGCACAACGCACGGTCATCGCTTCGAGGCGGCGATCGATCCGATTCAAATCCGCGACGCCGACAGCTATTGCGCGCAACTCGAGACCGAAGGTGCGGTGATTGCAGGGTTCGGCGCGCGCCGTGCCGCGATACAGCAGCAACTGGCCGCTGCAGCCACGCGCACCGGTGTCGATCTCAAAGTGATCGATGACGACGCACTGCTCGATGAAGTCACCGGATTGGTCGAGCGCCCCAAGGTGCTGGCGGCCCGCTTCGAAGCGGAGTTTCTCGACGTGCCGCAGGAATGCCTGATTCTCACCATGAAGGCAAACCAGAAGTATTTTCCGCTGTTGGACAGCGGCGGGCGCCTCACCAACCAGTTCCTCATCGTGAGCAACATCAATCCTGCGGACCCCACGGCGGTGATAGGGGGCAACGAACGCGTGGTACGTCCACGCCTGGCGGACGCCAAGTTCTTTTTCGACCAGGATCGCAAGAAGCGGCTCGATCAACGGGTCGCGGGTCTGGCCCGTGTGGTGTATCACAGCCAGCTCGGTACACAGGGCGAACGCAGCGAGCGTGTGCGCGCGATCGCGCGAGATATCGGCATGCGCATCGGCGGTGCAGCTCTGGCTGCGCAGGCCGAACAGGCCGCCCGGCTGGCAAAGGCCGACCTGCTGACCGACATGGTGGGGGAATTTCCCGAACTGCAGGGCATCATGGGCGGCTATTACGCGCGGCATGACGGTCTCGCAGCAGAGGTGGCCGACGCCATCGAGGACCATTACAAGCCACGCTTCGCAGGCGACAAGCTGCCGCGCAATCCGGCGGGTCTGGCCACTGCCCTGGCCGACAAACTGGAAACCCTGACCGGACTGTTCGGTATTGGCGAGAAACCCAGCGGCGACAAGGATCCTTTCGCCTTGCGCCGCCATGCGCTGGGGGTGATTCGCATGCTCATCGAAGCCGAACTCGCGGTGAGCCTTGGCGATCTGGTGCGATGCGCCGCCGAAGTCACCGCCAATGCGCCCGCCAGTGGCAACCCGCTGGAAACCCGGCTGGCGGTGCTCAATTTCATTTACGAACGATTGGCCAATCTGCTGCGTGAACAAGGCTATTCGGCCAACGAGGTCGATGCCGTGCTGGCGCTAAGGCCCGATACCCTGCGCGAGGTGCCGCGCATGCTGGCAGCAGTACGTTCGTTCGCCGCAATGCCGGAAGCGCCGTCACTGGCAGCGGCCAACAAGCGGGTTGGCAACATCCTCAAGAAGGCCGATGGCGCAAGCGCCGCGACCATTTGCACCGAGCTGCTGATCGAACCTGGCGAGATAGCCCTGGCACAGGCGCTGGGGCGCGTCGCGCCCACTGCCGATCAGGCCTTCGCTGCCGGCGACTATGCCGGCTCACTCAAGTCTCTGGCCGCGCTCAAGGAACCGGTTGATGCCTTCTTCGAGAAGGTGATGGTCAACGCCGAGGATCCGGCCTTGCGCGCCAATCGCCTGGGACTACTGGCGACCTTGCATGCGGCGATGAACCGGGTGGCTGACCTCTCCAGGCTGGCCGCATGACCCATACCCACGTGACCACCGGCGACGCAAGCGGGGCCTGAGATGCCTAAACTCCTCATTCTCGACCGCGACGGCGTGATCAACGAAGACAGCGATGTTTACGTCAAGAGCGCGGCCGAGTGGCACCCGCTGCGAGGCTCCGCCGAGGCCATCGCCCGGCTCAACCACCAGGGCTATCGGACTGTGGTGGCGACCAATCAGTCAGGCATCGGACGCGGCCTGTTCGATACGGCCACGCTCAATCTGATGCATGCCAAGATGCACCGGGTGGTGGGTCTGGCCGGCGGACGCATCGACGCAGTGTTTTTTTGCCCGCACAAGAATGATGACCATTGCGAGTGTCGCAAGCCCAAACCCGGCATGTACCTGGAAATCGCGCGCCGCTTTGGCCGCGACCTGAAGGGCGTTCCGGCAGTGGGCGACTCCCTGCGTGACCTGGTGGCCGCCAGTGCGGTAGGCTGCCAGCCCGTGCTGGTCAGGACCGGCAAGGGCATGCGCACGCAGGCCGCAGGCGGCCTGCCAATCGGCACCCTGATTTTCGACGATCTGGCGGCGGTCGCCGCGCACTACTGCCCGTAGACGACAGCCGAGTCCGAACCCATGCTGCTTCTGCGTAGCATCGCCTACCTGCTGTTCCTGTTCATCACCGTCGCTCCGTGGGGCACGCTGTCCTGCCTGGTGTTTCCGTTTCGCCAGCCGCGCCGCTACTTGATGATCGCCAAATGGACCGACATCGCGATCTGGGGCGCCAAGCACATCGTCGGCATCGACTACCGGGTGATCGGCCGCGAGCATGTGCCCGACCGCGCCACGCACGGCGGGGTGATTTTCCTCTCCAAGCACCAGTCGCGTTACGAGACCCTGCTGTTTCGCAGCTTGTTCCGCCGCATGTGCTATGTGTACAAACGCGAACTGCACTGGGTGCCGTTTTTCGGCTGGGGCATTTACCTGTGCAGCATGATCCCGATCAACCGTGCACGCGGCCGCGTGGCGCTTGATCAGGTGGCCGAGATCGGCGGTCGCAAGCTGCATGAAGGCTGGTACATGATCCTGTTTCCCGAAGGCACGCGGGTCGACCCCGGCAAGCAACGCCGCTACAAACTTGGCGGCACCCATCTTTCGGTCGCCACCGGTGTGGCGGTGGTGCCGATCGCGCACAATGCCGGCGACTGCTGGCCGCGCGGCAAATGGATCAAGAAACCGGGCATGGTCACGGTGTCGATCGGCCCGCCGATTTCGCCCGCAGGCCTGACCCCGGAGCAGCAGATGGCTCAGGTTGAAGCATGGATCGAGGCCGAAATGCGACGCCTGTTCGCGCACCAGTATGCGGCCTAGCGCTTGCCTGCGCAGTGGTGAGGCCATTGGCCCGGCCGCCGGCAATGCGCCACTTGATGGTTGACGCACCAGCAAACGGCACCAGATGTTCGGCCTCCTGCAACTCGAATTGCCGTTTTTCGGCGCACTGCGCGACAGCCGCAAGCCCCCGCAGCTACCTGCGATACTGCCCGAAGAACAGCATGAAATCATCCTGCATGGCCAGCTTGTGCCCTACGTGGTACGACGCTCCGCGCGCCGGCGCACACTGGGACTTGCCATCGATACCCGCGGCCTGCGGGTGGCGGCGCCAATCAAGGCGCGGGAAGCGGATATCGAACGGCTCATCAGCAGCAACGCGCGCTGGGTGCTGGCCAAGCTTCTGGAGTGGCAACAGCCGGAACACGCCGCCGCCCGCGCCTGGTCGCTGGGCGATCCGCTGTTGTACCTGGGCACTGCGCGCGCCTTGAAGGTGGCCCCGGGCAAGCCGGGGCTGGCGGTGTTCGACGATTGCCTGATTCTCACCGTGCCGCAACCGCACAACCAGACCGAAACGCGCACCCGCCTGCGTGCGCTGATCAGGGACCAGGCGCGCCTCCACTTTCGCCTGCGCCTGGCGCACTTCAGCGCGCAATTCGGGGTGGAAGAACCACAACTGCGCCTCACCCGCGCCGTCACGCGCTGGGGCTCGTGCGCGCGCGATCGCGAAGGCAGCCATCGCGTCAGCCTCAATTGGCGCATGATCCACCTGCAGCCGCGACTGATCGACTACGTGGTGGCGCACGAAGTCGCGCACATGAAACACATGCATCACGGACCGCGCTTCTGGGCTGCGGTTGCACGCCTGTATCCCGAATACGAGGCGGCACGCGAGGAAATGCGCCGCATCTCGCTACTGCTGCCGGAACTTTGAAGCGCTCAAGGCAAATCGCCCGCAGCACGGGCAATCGCCGGTTCGAACCAGCGCCCTATCCGGAACTGCCGATTTTCATTTACGCTACGGGTCTTGCGAACGCACCAGGCGGCCGCAGCAACGGAGGACTCTCATGAAAATGCTTCACACCATGCTGCGCGTTGGCGATCTGCAGCGCTCGATCAAGTTCTACACCGATGTGATGGGCATGCAGTTGCTGCGCCAGGCCGACCGCCCCGACCAGAAGTATTCCCTGGCCTTCGTGGGCTACGACAGCGAAGACAAGAGCACAGTCCTGGAGCTGACCTACAACTACGGGGTGGACCACTACGACATGGGCGGCGCCTTTGGCCACATCGCCATCGGCGTTGCGGATTGCTACGCGGCCTGCGACAGGATCCGCGCGCAGGGCGGCAATGTCACGCGCGAAGCCGGGCCGGTCAAGGGCGGCACTACCGTGATCGCCTTCGTGACCGATCCGGACGGCTACAAGATCGAACTGATCCAGACGCATTGATCGCTCTACGACGGACACGACAAGCATGGGACTTCTCGATGATTTGAGGCGCAAGGCGGAACAACTGGAGGCGCACCGCACGGCGCAGGCGCGCAGCTTTGGCGAATCGGTGCTGCAGGTCGATGACGCGATGCACCACACGTTCCTTTTTCTCAATGATCTGGTCAAGCAGTTGAACGTGCTGAACCTGCCGAGTCCGCGTACCTTCGATCTTGAACCCGGCGTGCGCTTCGAGGGCCTGCGCCTGACCGATTTTTTCATCGATTTCCGCAAGAAAATGGTGCTTGAACGCGAGCGCTACAACTTCATCAATTTGAGTTTCCAGCAGAAGTCGACGGAAACCATCAGCGTGCGCAAGGAACTGCAGCCCAACATCACGCGTTTCGAAGACAACCTGCGGCGCGCCGGTGCAACATTCGAAATGAACGAAATCCGCAATGTGCGCCACATGGTCATGCATGCCGATTTCAATATCCGCTGCATGCTGCGCGCGAGCATTCGTGTCAGCGCCGAACACGACAGCTGCAATCTGCGTTTCACCATCCGCAACGTCGAACGCCTGGGCGGTTTCGACCTGGTGTTTCCGGCCGAAGACATCAACGACCCGATGCTGGAGGATTGTGCGCGCTACATCATGGGCGAATCGAACCAGTTTCGCTCGATCGGGCGCTACTTCGCGCTGGCACCGGGCGCGAGCTCCTGATCCGCGCGCCCCAGCAGGTTGGCCAGCGCCACATAGTTTTCGAGGGCGATCTCCTCGGCACGCGCGGCCGGTGAAATGCCGGCGGCTTCGAGTTGGCCCGCCGTTGCGCGCCCTTTTAAGGTATTGCGCAGCACCTTGCGGCGTTGACCGAAGGCCTGGGTCACGACTTCACCCAGCAAACCTTCGTCGCGAGCCAGCCGTTCGGTGGCCGGCCTGGGCAGCATGCGCACAATCGCCGAATCCACCCTGGGTGGCGGGTCGAACGCCTCGGGCGGGACATCGAACTGATGCTCCATCGTGAACCGATACTGCAGCATGACCGACAGGCGCCCATAGTCACGGCCCCCGGGTCGAGCCACCATGCGCTCAACGACTTCCCGTTGCAGCATGAAGTGGCAATCGACAACGCTGCTTGCGAAACCGGCAAGGTGAAACAGCAAGGGTGTCGAAATGTTGTACGGCAGGTTGCCGACCACCCGCAAGCGCGCGCCGCAAGTCGCGGCCAGGGCGCCGAAATCGAAGGCCAGCGCGTCGCCCTGATGCACCGTGAGGCGCGTCTGATCATGCCTGCGTCTGAGCGTTGCGATCACATCGCGATCGATCTCCACCGCATGCAGGTGCGTCAATTGGTCGATCAGCGGCGCCGTCAAGGCACCCAGGCCCGGACCGATCTCGATCATCGCATCGTCGGGCCGTGGCGCGATGGCGCGCACGATCGCCGCGATCACATCCGGGTCGGTGAGGAAATGCTGGCCGAAGCGCTTGCGCGGGGTATGGGACACGTGGTGCCGGAACAGGGGAGCGAAAGACGATTGTCGCGTATCGCCCACATCCTTGTCGCAGGCCGGCAGACATGTATATCTGTCCGGCGCGGCGGGGATCGCATCCGACGGCAGCATTCCGACCACGACAGCAGAGCAATTCAAGCTCGCGTTGCACAGCCTGGACAACTGCCTGCGCCGTGCCGGCGGCCTGCCGGAGCACATCGTCAAGGTGCATGTCTGCATGACGCGCATCGCCGAGCGCGCCCTCATCAATCCCTTGCGCCAGACCTACTTCGGCTTGCACCGCCTGGCTTCCGCCCTGGTGGAAGTGAGCGCATTGGTCGATCCGCGGCTATCGGTGGAGATCGAGGCGGTGGCAGTGTTGCCGGGCTAGCGTGGGACTCGGCCTGAAGCCGGAATTCGCGCCGAAGGTGCGCGAGCCAGCGGCCCGCAAACGCCTGGCAGCCGGGGCCTGGCCGAGAGCTGCGCCGTTGCGGCACTCGCGTGGGAATTCGAGCGCTGTCAGCACTTGCGCAAGCGCCGGAATGGCGCCTGATACAACCAGACCGGGCGGCCTGCGGCGCCTTGCACCACCGCCGTGGCCTCCAGTTCGTCGGCCGCAAATGCCAGACTGACCAGCCACGCCCCGGACTTGAGCTCAGCTGCGGCCTTGGCAACCGCTCGCGGCATGCTTTCCGGTCGCTGAAACAGGTACACCAGATCGTAGGTGCTCCAGTCGGCTCGCCAGATGTCGCCCTGACTGATCCTGGCCCACGGGCAAAAGACTGCGGCCGCGGCGCGCAGCGGCCAGCTCCACTCGACACCGAAAAAGCGTGCCTCCGGAAAAGCCGTGCGCAATGCCTTCAAGCCGTGACCCAGGCCGCACCCGGCATCCAGAATCGTGGCGCCAGCCGGCAGGCGGATGTATTTGGGCAGTTCCACCAGGGCCTGCGCCGGCGTGGGAAACAGCGGCGCATCACGCCATGCATGGACCGGATAAATCAGCGCGATCAAAGCCAATGGCACAAGCCAGGCCCAGGCCGGCATGGCGGCAGCACCTGACAACAGGAGCGACAAGGGAAAGCCGATGGCAACGACCAGCTTGCGCCAGAAGGTGGCGCCGAACACGCTGCATAGCACCCCAAACACCGTCGCCAGTGCGAAAGCCGGCGCGACGGGCAGGCTTGCGCCGGTCAGCAGACGATACAGCAACCAGGCACCGCCCCATGCCAGCAATGCGGGAATTGGCCAGCGCAATGGATTCACGAAAGTCTCGATGCGCCCAAGAGGGCTACAGGATGCGCAAGCATAGAGCAGTGCTGCGCAAGTGCGCGCCGCACCGGGGCGCGGACCATTCGTCACTCCATGCGGTGCGCAGCATGCGCAGGATCTTGCCGCTCCATGAGCGCGAGATCACGGTGTCCTCGCTGCCGGCGGCGATCAGTTGATCGGTGATGAGTTTGTCGACCGCATGCTCCTGTGTGGCAAGCCAGAGGGTGCCGGTCCACACGCCTTGCGCACCAAGCGCCAAGGCGGCGGCGATCTGGCGCCTGGTGGCGATACCGCCGGTGGCGATCACCGGCACGGCACCGGCCTGATCGACCACTTGCGGCACCAGCGAGAGGGTGCCAACCGTACCGGTATGCGCACCCGCGTCGTACCCCTGGGCCACCAGCAGATCGACGCCGGTCGCCAGGGTGCGTGTGGCATGGCGCGGCGAGCCGATCAGTGAGAGCGCGACCTGCCCGCCGCCCGGGCCCGCGCGACCACGTCCGCCGGCGTGCCAACGGCCATGGCAAACAGATTGGCGCCCGAAGCAATCGTCGCATCGGCTTGCGCCGCGAACAATTCCTGCGAACGTACATGGTTGACCAACAAGTGACCTTTGGTCGACGGCGGCACCTGGTACTTCTCACGCAAATGCTCGATGAAGCGCGTGTGTTCTTGCGCAATTTCGGCCGCCGCCGCCGCAAGATCGTCGCGGTCGACGCTCGCAGAGCGCGGTGCGAAAGGCAATGCGGCGCTTGGCTGCGATTGTCATGCAGTGTCCTTGCAATGGGTGAGCGTCAGCAACGCGTGATCAGCACCGCGTCAAGCGCCAGCGCCTTCATGCCGGCGATGCCGGCGTGAAGGCGCGGCAGCACGATGAACGGGTTGAGGTCGAGACTCTCAAGGGTGTCGGCATGCGCGGCTGCAAAAAGCGACAGCGCGACGATCGCCTGCACCAATGCGTCGACATCGGATGGCGGCGCGCCACGCATGCCATCGAGAATCCTGCGCGCGCGGATCTCATCGACCATGGCGCGCGCCTCGAGCGCATCGATCGGCGCCACCCGAAAGCTCACGTCCTTGATCGCCTCGACCAGGATGCCGCCGATGCCGAACATCACCACCGGGCCGAACACCGGATCGCGCTGCACGCCGAGGATGCACTCGACCCCGCCGCTGATCATCGGCGCGACCAGCACGCCATCGACATGCGCACCTGGATGTGCCGCGCGCGCCGCCGCAGTGACCGCGTCGAACGCGCTGCGCACCGCGCCGGCGTCGCCCAGGTTGAGCTTGACTCCGCCCACATCACTCTTGTGGGTGATGTCGGGCGAAGACAGCTTGACCACCACCGGAAATCCAAACTTCTGCGCCGCGGCCACGGCCGCCTGCGCCGACGCGGCATGGGTACTTGGCATCACCGGCAAACCGGCCTGCGCCAGCAGTTGCAGGGCCTCATACTCGTTCGGCGTGCGGGTCGGCAAGGGCGCGCAGGCCGGCAGGTCGACCGCTAAGCGCGCCGCCGCGCGCCGCGCGTTGTCGGCCATGAAGGCCAGTGCACCGAAAGCACGCACCGCGCCGCTCGGCTCCTCCAGCACCGGGATGCCGGCCGCCTCGAACTGCTGGCGCTGCTCGGGCCGCACCAGGCCATTGACGCCCAGCGGGATCGAAGGATGGCGCGCATGCACGGCGATGAGCGTATCGACATTGAATTGCGCCCGCGTCGAGCCCAGCAGACCGGCCGCCGGAAAGAACAGGGCCATGTCGTAGCGACCGTCATCGGCGCCGCGGGCAAGCATGCGCTCCAGGGTTTTCTCGAGCAATTCGGGGTGATTCTGAAACTGCCCGGTGATGTCCACCGGGTTGCGCGGGCCGGCGAATGAGACCACAGCGCGAATATCCGCCTGCGCGGCTGCCGGCATTTCGGCCACGTCAAGCCCGACATCGGCCGCTTCGTCTGCCATCAGGACGCCGACCCCGCCTGAGGTCGTCAACAAGCCGATGCGGTTCGATGCCGGGCGCGGGCAGATTGACGCGGCATAGCCGACACTGAACAGCTCATCGACCGTACGGGCGCGCCACACCCCATATTGGCGGAACATGGCATCGTAGACCGCATCCTCGCCGGTCAGCGCGGCGGTATGCGAAGCCGCAGCTGCGCTGCCCAGGGCGGTGCGGCCAACCTTGGTGATTGCCACGCTCTTGCCCATGGCACGTGCCAATGCCAGCGCGCGCTTGAGTTTCTCACCATCGCGGCAGCCTTCCATGTAGCCGAGGATCACGCTGGTGTCAGGGTCGCGCGCCAGCCACTCGACGCAGTCGCCGAATTCGATGTCGGCTTCGTTGCCGGTGGTCATCCAGTAAGACATGCCCAGGCCCCTGATGCGCGCCAGTGAATAGGCGAAGGCGCCGAACGCACCCGACTGGCTGACGATGGCGATGTTGCCGGGCTTGGTCTCGCCGGCACGCGGGGCCGGCGAGAAGGTTGCATAGACGCCGGCCTTGAAGCCCATCATGCCAAGACAATTTGGACCCAGCAGGCGCACTCCGGCCTGCCGCGCGCGTGCGGCAAGCGCTTGTTGCGCGGCACGTCCGGCCTCATCGACTTCGGCGAAACCAGAGGAAAACAGCACCAATGCCTTGACGCCGGCGCCAATCGCATCTTCCAGCGTCGGCAGCACCGCTGCCGCCGGCACGGCGATGATGGCCACGTCGATTGGCGAGCCCACAGCGGCCAGCGTCGGCCACGCCTTCAAGCCCTGCACTTCCTCATACTTGGGATTGACCGGGATCAGACGACCGCGATAGCCGCGCCGGATCATCAGGTCGAGCGGCACGCCGCCGATACGGCCCACATCGCTGGTGGCGCCGACCACGGCCACCGATGCGGGGTTGAAAAGGGCATCAAGCCCCTCGAAATTCTTGTCCACTTGTGTCTCCGCCGTACTGTGGCTTAGCTGAAATTATCGCCGCAATCAGCATCGGGCGTGCAGGCTTGAAGTACAGCATCAAGGAGGATCTGACGATCAAGTACCCGTGCATGAGCGTCTGAGCGACAGGCTCGTCAATCGCCACAGCGGCGGGCTTTCCGGACTCAAGTCGTAGCGCCGGCTTGATTTTTTTTCGCGGTTGCAACCAGGCGTTTCAATGCCGACCACGCACGATACAGGTCCGCCCGATCGCCTACTTCCTCGTTTGCCGCCGGACACGCGTTACCATGCACCGCCAAACCCGCTACCCCCATATGCCCGCATCGCGCTTTTCAATCCTCAGCCTGAACATCCACAAAGGCTTGTCGCCTCTCAACCGACGGGTAATCGTGCATGAATTGCGCGAGGAGTTGCATGCACTGTCGCCCGACATCGTGTTTCTGCAGGAGGTGCAGGACGCCCACGCACGCCACGCCGCGCGCCATACGGATTGGCCGATGCTTGCGCAGAGCCGTTTTCTGGCCGAGGGCCTGTGGCCGGAGGTTCACTACGGGCGCAACGCGGTATACGATCATGGCCATCACGGCAACCTGATCCTGTCGCGCTTTCCGGTGGACACCGTACGCAACGACGACATTTCGGAACACCGCTTCGAGCGGCGCGGTATGCTGCACGCGATGATCGACGTCAAGGGTGTCCCGACCCACTGCTTTTGCGTCCATCTTGGCCTGTTCGAACGTGGCCGGCGCAGGCAGATCGAGACCATCATCGAAGCCGTCGACGCGCGCGCCGGCGCCAGCGCTCCGGTGATCGTCGCCGGCGACTTCAACGACTGGCGCAACCACGCCGAGGCACGACTGGCGGAGATAGGCCTGATCGACGTGTTTCGCGCCAGCCATGTACGCCTGCCGCGCACCTTCCCGGGCCGCTTGCCGCTGCTGCGCCTGGACCGCATTTACGTACGCGGCTTCAAACCGGTCCAGGTGCAACGCCTGGCAAGCTGGAAAGGCCTGTCCGACCACCTCGCGCTGCACGCCACCTTCAGCCTGCCGTGAAATACCCGCTGCGCTCCGGCAACCGCATCGACCTGCTCGATTCCGGGGCGCAGTTCTTTCCAGCCCTGATCGCTGCGCTAGAAACTGCGCAACACGAGATTTTCTTAGAAACCTACATCTATGCCGAGGACGACACCGCCCGAAAGGTAACCGACGCGCTGGCGGCAGCGGCACGGCGCGGGGTGACGGTGCGCGTGATCGTTGATGGTTTTGGAGCGCGCGATATGGCGCAGGCGTATCGTGCCAGCCTGGCGGCAGCCGGCGTCGAACTGCTGGCGTATCGTCCGCCGCTTTGGCGGCAACCGGTGCGTGGGCTGCGGCGCATGCACCGCAAACTGGCCGTTGCCGACCAGTCGCTGGCGCTTGTCGGTGGGATCAACGTCGTCGACGACTGGAATGCCCCAGACGAGGTGCCGCCACGCTACGACTATGCGGTGCGGATTGCCGGCCCGCTGGCGGGCGATGTGGCTGAAGCCGCATGGCACCTGTGGGTGATTGTTTCGTACACCGCGTTCCGACGTCGGGCAACGCGCGCCGTACCGCTGCCAAAACTCACAGCGGTAGCCGGCGAAATGCCGGCACGCTTCCTGGTGCGCGACAATCTGGCGCACCGGCAGGATATTGAGGAAGCCTACCTGGCTGCGATCAGCGGCGCGCGCGCCAATATCATGCTGGCCATTGCCTATTTTCTACCCTCCGAGCGCGTGTTCGACGCCTTGGCCAGCGCAGCACGGCGCGGCGTGGCGGTGCGCATTTTGTTGCAGGGCCCCAGCGACCAGCCTCTCCTCATGCTTGCCAGCCAGTTTCTCTACCGTCGCCTGCAGGCCGCCGGGATCACCGTCATCGAATACCGCAAGAGCTTCCTGCACACCAAGGTGGCTGTGATCGACGACCTGTGGGCCACGGTTGGCTCATCCAACCTGGATCCCTTCAGCCTGCTCTTGTCACGCGAAGCCAATGTCGAGATCTTCGATCCCGAATTCGCCCGCATCCTCAGAACCAGTCTCGAGTCAGCCATTGCGGGCGGCGGCGAAGTTGTCACCAGCAGCACCCTGGCACGCTATGGCTGGGCGACACGCCTGGCGCAGTGGGCCAGTTACCGTTTTTCGCGCGCCCTGATCGACTGGCTCAATCTGGCGAAAAAGAACTAGCCGCGCTCGCGGCACGCCGCTAGGATACGCAGTCCGGCTGCGCCGCATTCGCTCGACGTTTGACGTATTTGTTCTTTTTTCGGAGAAACCATGGGATTACTCGATTCGATCACGCAAATTGCCGGCCAAGCCATGTTTTCGGGCCATGGCGGTGGCCAAAGCACGCTGCTGCAAGGCGTGCTGGCACTGGTATCGCAACACGAGGGCGGGCTCGGCGGGCTGCTGCAGTCGTTCAAGGACAAGGGTTTGGGTGAGGCCGCAGCGTCCTGGGTCGGAAGCGGCGAGAATGTGCCGATTTCGGGCGATCAGATTAAAAGCGTGCTGGGAGGCTCGGCCCTGGGCGATCTGGCTGCGAAGCTCGGCATGTCATCCGAAGACGTGTCGGGGCGTTTAAGTGAATTGTTGCCGCAGGTGGTGGACAAACTCACCCCTGCGGGCAAAGTCGAAGGCTCGTTTGATATGGGTAACGCACTGGGCATGCTGCAGGGCATGTTCAACAAGTAGAAGCTGCCGCCGGCGCCATTGCTTGCGGCCTTGACACAACGGAGGAAGCAATGATCAAGTCGGCTCAAAGTATCGTTTCGTGCACCATCATGACGGCGGCGCTCGCCGCCATGGCGCCGGCGCAAGCGGCCGAACCTGCCGTCGGGCCCGGCGCGCTATCTGCCCCTGCGACGGTGACGAGCCTTGATCCCGCGCTACAAGGCGCTTTGAGCCGCATTGCGGCCTCTTTGCTGACAAACTTTGCCACCAGCATTGCCTCGGGGTCGGCCCAGGGTTTCGACCCCGGTCCGGCAATCGAAAAAACCCTGCGCGGGGTGGTGGCCAGCGGCGAGCTTGAACTTTTCATCGACAGGCTTGCGAGCCAGGCACTGGCGGCCGGTTCCGGCGCATCGAAAGACCTGTCGCCGGAGTTGCGTGCGGCGCTGGCGCTGACCGCCAGAAGCCTGGTGTCCGGAATGCGGCGAGAAATCCAGCGCGAGCTTGCCGCGCCGTGACGGCGATCTGACGGGCTGCAGCCTGTCGGACTTGGGGAGCGTCGGCTACAAATCGACCGCAGCGGTCCATTCTTCACCGCCTTCTTGCCCCATAGCGGGGCTATGAGGCGGCGAATGCGGCAAAAACTGTCCTCGCTGGGGCCGATTTTCGCTTTCGACGCCCCAAGTCCGACAGGCTGCTAGGTTCCGGCCTCACCCGCCGTCTTGAAAAAACGGTAGCCGTTGCGCCCGGCCTGTTTGGCCTGGTACATTGCGGCATCGGCGTTTTTCAGCAACTCGTCGCCGTCCGCCGCATTCTGCGGATACAGCGCGATGCCGATCGAGGGTGATGTGCGTACCGGCTTGCCGCCCAGTTCATAAGGCGAACCGACCGATGCGAGGATTTTCCTGGCAACAGTCTCGGCATCGGTAGCCGATTTCAGCGCCGGCAGCACCACCACGAATTCGTCACCGCCGAGGCGCGCCACCGTATCGGAATCGCGCACGCTTATTTTCAGCCGCCGTGACACCTCAATCAGCAATTCATCACCGATCGAGTGACCCAGGGTATCGTTGATCAATTTGAATTTGTCGAGATCCAGGAACATCAGGCCACACATGGCCTTGTTGCGCGAGGCCTGCGCCAGCGCCACCCGCAAGCGGTCGGCCAGCAGGATGCGATTCGGCAAGCCGGTGAGCTGGTCGTGATGTGCGAGAAAAGCCACGCGCGCGGCGTCGGCCCGCTGCTCGGTCACGTCCTCGATGGTCCATACCGCGCCGCGCTCGGGTTCCCACGCCGAGATCGCCTTGGCCGATGCGCGCGCCAGGATCACCCGGCCATCGCGGCGTTTCATCTGGATATCGCCGCGAAACACTATTCCGCTCCTGAGCACCGACTCGACCTTCGCCAGGACACTGCGATAGTCATCTTCGTTCAGGTGCAAGTCAGCCATGCTTCGCCCTACCAGTTCGCCATCCGGGTAGCCCAGCAGCGTCACGCACATCGCGTTGATCCAGACCACTTTCGCGTCCCTGATGAAAAAGGTGGCGACCGGGCTGATTTCCAGCATGGCGCGAGTCTCGGCCAAGGCCGACTCGAGCACCGCCTGCAGGCACCTGCGTTCCAGCGAAGCCGTCACGCGCGCGCGCAGCAAAACCGGATCGAAGGGCTTGCTGAGATAGTCGACCGCGCCTAGTTCGATGGCGCGCACGAAATTGGCGCTGTCGTCATTGGCCGAAATCACGATCACGGGAATGCCGGCTAACGCCGGATCGACCTTCATCGCTTCAAGCACGCCGAAGCCGTCGAGCTCGGGCATCATGATGTCCAGCAACACCAGGTCGAACTTGTCCTGCCGCATCGCCGCCAGCGCTTCCACACCGTTACCGGCCATGCCGAGGTTGGCGTGACCGTCGCGGGTCAGGCGGCGCGCCAGCGTATAGCGGTTGAGTTCGTCATCGTCGACGATCAAAATCGACATATCCTTGAATTTCTGCGTCATCCTGCTCCTCCGGCACCACCTCGCGCAGCCTCCCCGGACTGCGCGCCAACGATTTCCGCATGCGTCGCCATGTCGGGTGGCGGCGCTTCCAGCGGCAACGCCAGCACAAACCTGGACCCGCGTCCCACTTCGCTCGCAAGCGTAACATCACCACCGAGCAGGCGCGCCATGCGACGCGACAACGCCAAACCCAGCCCGGACCCACCGAATTTTCGGGTCGGGCGGGCATCGAGCTGGGTGAACTCCTGAAACAGGCGGCCGATATCATGAGCGGCAATACCGGGGCCGGTATCGACCACCGTAAATTCCACTCCGCGCGCCGACGCCGTTACCTCCATGCGCACCTCACCGGCATCGGTGAACTTGACGGCATTGCCCAGCAGATTGATGAGGATCTGGCGCACCCGCTGCGGATCGCTCAGGATCTCCGGCAGCTGCGCAGGATAAACCGCGGCAACGCGCAAGCCCTTCTGGCGCGCCATCGGCGCGACTGTCGCCAGCGTCTCCTCGGCCAAGCTCGCCGGCGCAAAGCGCAGCAGTTTAACGGCCATGTGTCCGGCTTCGATCTTCGACAAATCGAGAATCTCGTTGATCAGCCCCAGCAGGTGCTTGGCGGCCGCACCGATGCGCGGCAGCGATTCCTTGAGTTCGCGCGTGTCGGGGCTGTCGGCATCCTCCAGCAGCATGTCGGACAAGCCGATGATCGCGTTCAAGGGGGTGCGCAATTCGTGGCTCATGTTGGCAATGAAATCGGACTTGTGACGGCTCGCGGCCTCGGCCTGCGTTTGCGCCGCCTTCAGTCCCATCAGGGCCCCGCGAAAGGTCGATAGCGAGCGTGCCATGCGGCCGATTTCGTCGCGCCGGTCAACGTACGGAACGGCTTGCGAGTAGTCGCCTGCGGCGATCGCCGTCATGGTGTTGCTCATCCGGTTAAGCGGATAGATGACGAAACGCAGCAGCAGAAACGCGCCGCCGACAGCGATCAGTACCGCCAGCAGGATCACTTCGACGTTACGGCGCATCGCCAGCGACAGTGTTTCGCGAAAACCGCTGGCGGCACTGCCTTCACCGGCCTGCGCGCGACGCGCAAGCGCAGCCGCCAGGCCGCGCAACCTGGCTTCATGATCATCCAGCACGCGCACGGTGCCGCGATCGAGAACCTCGAAGATTTCCACCACTCGCGCAAACGCAAGGCCGTAGTCGGCGGTCAGCTCCGCGCCCTGACGCGACACCAGCGCGTGCGCCAGATGTTCCAGGCGGCCAAGCGCCCGCTCCGCCTCCGCCGCGTTGCGCACGCTCAGGTAGTTGAGTTCCGCCTCGCGCAGCTGCATGAAGCGTTCCTGCAAGCCGGCCGCCTGACTGGCCGCACGCAGGGCACCAGCGGCCAGTGCCAGACGCTTCAGTCGCTCCTGGCGCTGCCGGCGCGCCGTCACCACGGCTTCGAAACTGCCCAGGTAAAGGTCCGCTTCATTCACCAGGAGGACGATGTCCGCCTGCTCGCCGGGCAGGTCAAAACGCGCGCGCCCTACCGCTGCGAGCAGATATCTTGAGTGCACGATGGTCTGATCCGACGGCTCGATCGCATCAGACGCCACATACTCGCGAATCGCCGCCGACAAGGCGGCCAGACTGCTGCCAACGTCGGCGGCCAGGCGGCCGGTGCGTGCGACCTTTTGCAAGCTGGAAAAATCATCCTCGATGGCTTCCAGCAGGACGTAACGACCATAGGCCAGCCAGAACACTGCGGCCAGCAGCACCACCACGCCAACGGAGATCAGGTAGCTGATGCGTACTTCAAGGGGTCGCATGCTTGGTCATTTTGCGTGCGTGGTCGGCTCGTCAAACCTGCTGGCGCGGGGCGGCAGGCACCGAACCTGCCCGCATCGGGCATGCGCAAAGTCAGATGCCCACATCGAGACCCGATCAGTTGCGACGTATGGCGAGCGCAACACCCTTGTCGCGCCAGTACAGCGCCGCATCGGCGAAGACGGCGTGCAACGCATCACCTGGGGCCGCGCGCGCCAGATTCGCCAATTCGATCACATAGGGCACTCCGGGCTCGAGAGGCAGGTCGGTCAGGCAGTCGTACAAGGCATCAAGATTGACGCCGAAGTGGGTTGGAAACTCCAGGCTCGCAGCTACCGCCTTGAGCATCGATTCGCGGCTCTTCAGGCCCTTGAGGTCGACACGCCAAGCCGTGACCGGCGCGTTGCGAGGTTTGCGGCCCGCATCTCGCGGCGCGTCGCTGCCGGTTCCGGCCTTGCCACTCACGGTGCACCCGCCGCCAGGTGCCCGGACGATACAAGCGCCGGCCGGCGTCGCACGACAAAGCGCAGTTCGAAGCGCTTGCGATGTTTCATGATCTATTCCCGGATGCGACGAAACGTCGCGTAATGATCATCAGTGTAATAACAAGCCGATGGTGCGTTGCGCCCCCAGTCGCCGGATTCGCCGCCACAGACGATGCGCCGCGCGCCACGGTTGCGCGCACCGGGCGTCTCGACGGTGAACTCGCGGTAGTAGCCGCGGCGCTTCTTGGGCAGATTGCCTTCGAAATTGCCGAAGGTCGAGCCATCCTTGGAGTAGGCGAATGGTCCGCCCTTGCGCACCGCAGCCAGTACCGCGCGGCCTTCGCGCGGCAAAGCCGCACTCTCGATCTCGCCAGGCGCCAGCGCGAAGGCCGGGGCCGCGAACAGGCACAGCAGCAGCCAGAACCTGAGAAAAACGCGCTGGCAGCGGGCCAGCGGCGCGGAGTTTGGGAAGCGCTTGTTGCTCTGCATGGTTGCGAGCATATCCTACGGTGCGAGAAAGCGCATGACCTCATCGCGCCTGGCCTGCGTATCGCGATAGCCGAGGTCGATCAGAGTCCGCGTGTAATCGGACTCGAACAGCAGGTAGCTGGCCAGCGCCGACCCTTTGCGGTTCATCGCGCCGACGCCGCGCAGCATGGCACGCACCGCCCATGGCAGGCTCTTGACGTGGCGCGCAGCCAGCGTATCGAGGCGCTCGGACGGCGCGATGACCAGCACCTCGACCGGACGCAGTGCAACATCGCCGCGTGCGGCCAGGTCAGCGGACATCACCGACAGGGTCTTGTTGATGCGCACCAGGCGCTCGACGTCCACGTTCAGGCTGTCGAGAAAAATCGAGGACAACGCATGGCCGGCGATTTGCGCCAGCGAGGGATAGCCTTCGCCGCGAATGCGATCGGTTGGCTCGTTGATGCGCCCGGCACCAATCACCAGCACGCGCGACGCACCGAGATGAATCGCCGGGCTGATCGGCGCGAGCTGGCGCATCGAACCGTCACCGAAATACTCGCGATGGATTTTGACGGCCGGAAAGATGAACGGAATCGCCGAAGACGCCAGCAGATGATCAATGGTGATCTGCGTGCGCGCGGATACGCGCTGCTGGCGCGCCCAGGTTTCGATGCCTTCCTGGGCCTGGAAGAAATTCACGCTTTGCCCGGATGCATAGCCGGATGCGGTTATGCACAAGGCACGCAGGGCGCCGGACGCGATCGCCGCATCGATGTTCGCCATATCCAGATTGCGGTGCAGCAGGTCGGCCAGAGGAGCATTGTCGAACATCGAGCGCGGTGCAGTGCGCACGATCCAGCCGGCCACCAGCGCCCCCAGCCAGTGGGCGCCGGTCTTGGCAATTCCCAGAGGATCGGAGCGATAGACGTGGCGCGCGTGAAAGTTTTCCCAGACACCGCACAGGTAAGCGACCGCCTGGCCGAAATCGCGCGAAAAACAGGCCAGCGACGCCGCGTTGATCGCTCCGGCCGAGGTGCCGCATATGATCGGAAACGGATTGGCAACCTTGTCGGGCAGCAAATCGGCGATGCACTTGAGTACCCCCACCTGATAAGCCGCCCGTGCGCCGCCGCCGGTCAGGATCAGGCCGGTCAGCGGGATTGCTGTGGGTGCGCTATTCATCGTGCATGTCTGTCCACTGGCCTGGTTCGGTTCTGCATGCGCCAGCGCGCGCTATCGCAGCGGGCCCCGGGAAAGCTTGGCTGGATCGCACAATGGCCGCCATACTATCCTTGATCACCAGCCAACCTCAAGCTTGCGCAGCGCAAGTGGATTGGTCGTAGCTGTAGGCCGCTTTCTTACCCGAAGGCGCGGCACAGCTCGACTTACACCGCGCCAGCGAGGCGTGGATACTGTGCTTCATCGTACTGCCCAACCACTGGCGAAAGGGTCATCATGCAACAAATCGAAGGTCGCAATGTCTCCAACCTGTTTGCGCTGATGGGGGACTCCGACGCGGTCGCCGCGGCACTCAAACAGGCAAAATCGTGGAACCTGAAGTCACGGGTCTGCCATCCGCTGGATCGGCCGTCACGCGCACGATTGTCCAAGGAAGTCGAGCAGTTTGACGCCTTTGTCGAAGCCGAAGGCGGCACCGAAGGCGGCACCGACGCCTGACGGCGTTGACGTACGCGCCACGCCTGCGGCGTGCCGCAGCGCAGCGCGATGTGCTCACGGCAATCGGTGCAGCGTGTATTGCCGCGCGCCTGACGCCAGCTTGCGCCACCCTTGGCAACCTGCCGTCGTATTGGACTTGTCCGTCCGGTTCATTTTCGACGGTCCCGATGCGTCTGCGCGATGTCCAGCTTGTGCTCTTGTGCCCGCTTCATTTGCCGGCAATCGCCGCCGCAGACGCGGCCGACATCGACACGCAACCGACCTGGGCGCAGCGCCCGATCGCCCACGTTCGCGTGCCCTACAACGGCGCCGATGCCCGACTCGCCGAGTTCAAGGCACGCGGTCTGCCCATCGAGATCGAGGAGGTCGCCGTTTCAGTCACGGGGGATCGCGTTGTGCGCCGCGGCATCGCCTTGCGCGCGCAGGACATCGTGCTGGTTACGCTACTGGCGGACGACCTCGACCCGGCCGATCGCCACAGCATGGCGCTGGCGACGGCCAGAGTGCGCACCCGGCTGATCGAAGCGCTTGCCGCCAGTGGCGCCCAACGCCAGCCCGAAGTGCTCCTGCGCGGCGTGCTGCAACCTGCGGCGGCGGTCGGTGTGCCACGCGAAAAATGGTACGCCGCCCCCACAAGCGGTTCCGAGCGGACAAGACCATGAAACCAGTCGCCGAGGGCTTCGCGCGCGCGGCTTTCGCAAGTGGTATGAGCGTCGCCTGATCGAGGCGCATCTGCATCTGGTCACGGCGTTCCTGTGCCTGATCACCGTCTTGGCCGCCATCGAACAGGGCGGGCCATTGACGCCATAGCGACTATCGATCGCCGACGGCGTATAGCCGGGGAAGGTCGCGGGGCCGGTCGCCGGGGTGCGGATGTCGTTCTCCGGCAGTCCGGTGGTCCCATTGATGCGGGTGGCGCCGAAGTAGCCGTTGAAGTTCTCTTCGCAGGTGAGATAGGTGCCCCAGGGCGTGTAGCCGTTGGCGCAGTTGTTGACGGTGCCGAAGCCGACGGTGCCGAGCACGTTGGTGGCCGGGCCGGTGAACTTGATCGGCGTGTTGGTGGTAACGCGGCGCGCGAAGGCCGACGGGCGCACCACTTGCCAGCCGGTAGCGCCCTTGCTGACTTCGATGACGGACACGCCATGCGCGGCCTGCGACTTGCGCACCTTGGCCAGGCTCCAGTTGGCGGTGCCGTCGCTGAAAAGGAAGCTCTGGTCGACATACTCGTGGTTCATAGCCAACAACCCGCGGGTGCTCGACAGGCCGCCCGGGCCGCGCGCCGGGAAAGGAAAGAAATGCATGCCGTCGTGATGGGCTCCAGACTGCTCCTCCTGCTGGGCCGCGGTTTCGGCGGCGTCACCCGACCAGGCAGGCGTGCCAGCGGGCAGGCCCATCTTGCCGATCGGGTCGCCCCAGGCGTAGAGCACCTGCACGTTGTAGCCCGGCGGCACCACGACGGTGTCGTCGCCTGCGGCCGAGATGGCGCTGAAGCCCAGCGATACCGCGGTTCCCGCCGCTTTTGCTTCGGTCGGCGTCAGTGTGGGCACGCCCACGAACGCAAGCGCGGCCGCACCGGCGCCACTCTTGAGCAATTTGCGCCGGCTTTCGAGCTTGGCAAGGACCTCGTCGAAGCTGGGGTTGTTGGAAGGGTTGACGGTGCGTCTTCGAGGTCGTTCGCGTGGGTGCGAATCAGATCGGTCATGGGGCGAATCTCCGATGAGGGTTTGATTTAACGAAAGAGGGGAATGGTGGAAGTCAATCAGGATTTTGCGTTTCGTCGCAGCGGGGGTGGTTCCGACCTTGACTACCGAATCTGAACCGTAACTTAGCCAGCGAGAATTTCAACGTACCGGGCGGATATGAAAGCTTTCTTTACGCGGTTCTTGGTTTCCCTAGTCCATTCGGCTCATCAAAGCGTGTCGGCATGCGGGCTTTCCCGTATTGCCAACGCCGATTTTTAAGTCGAGGGCATGCGCCGCAGCGAGCGGCGTTGCTGCTTGCGGTGGTTTCCGCGCCGCACCAATCCAGATAGCGGTCGATCGCGGCGCCAGCCGCGACCATGCGCGGCCCTAGCAGCCTGTCGGACTTGGGTAAAGAAAAACGGTTCTTGCGCGCTGTCATCGCGAACTTTTTCTGTGGCCTGATCGCCTCTTGCGGCGAGGAACGTGATGCGAACAGGTTTTTCAAACGCCATGTTTCGCGCTTGCCGGGAAGGTCCCGCCCGCTTTGGGGCGGTCTACTTTCCACTCGTGTGCCGGAATTTGGCTTCCGGGGCAGCCCTCACGGCCGCAGTCGCATCCATCATGTTTCGTGTGACTTTAGGGTCTGAAACGATCAGGCCGCTTTCTTGAAGCGCGCAGGATCGATTGCGCCAATAAGTTGGGCGAAGATTTCATTGCGGGCCAATTGCAGCACCTACTCGACGGGGTTGATTCGTTGGTGTTGTACCGAACGAAACAGGCTGAGGAAGATTGATCTGGCTCCCCGCCGCCAACTCCATCGGTTTCCCGTACGCATTGCGAAACAGGATAGAGACTGGAGCTTGCGCTATCAGGGCTGCCGTTTCTCGTTGCATGATCGACACGGGTGTCGGTGTTTCAGTGTAACCCCACAAATTCACCCTGGGTCGCGCACAGGTCCCTCGCGCCATACTCCAAGTCTTGCCGTAAGATGCCGGCTCCCCGATCACCAACCCGCAAGGAGACCCCATGCTGAAGTTCTATTTCAACGGCTCACCCAACCCGACCAAGGTCGCATTGTTTCTTGAAGAAGCCGGCCTGCCCTATGACGCGATTCCGGTCGATACGCGCAAGGGCGAGCAGTTCAGCCCGGAGATCGTCAAGCTCAACCCGAACGCGAAGGTACCGGTGATCGTCGATGAAAGCGGTGTGGTGTTCGACAGCAATGCCATCCTCCTGTACCTGGCCGAGAAAACCGGCAAGTTCCTGCCGCCGGCTGCGAATCGCGGCGAACTGCTCTCCTGGCTGATGTTCGTCGCCACTGGCGTGAGCCCGTTCTCCGGCCAGGCGGTGCACTTCAAGCACATGGCGCCGGAGAAAGTGCCCTATGCGCACAGCCGCTACCAGTACGAAGCCATGCGCCATTACGAGATCATCGATGCGCACCTGGCGACGCGGCGCTACATGGTGGCTGAGACCTACACCATTGTCGATATGGCCCTGTGGGGCTGGGCGCGCATGGTGCCCTACATTCTGGGCGACGACGCCTGGACCAAGCTGCCCAACCTGAAGCGCCTGGTCGATGAAATCAGCGCACGCCCGGCCGCCGCGCGCGCCGGCGGCCTCAAGGACAAGCACAGCTTCAAGACCACCATGGACGACGATGCGCGTTCGCACATGTTCAAGCACCTGGAGATGAAGGCCGCCTGAACGGTAGGCGCCCGCTTCCTTTCCGCGCCCCGGCGCCGCCCGCAGCGGGCGCGGCGTTGGGGTTGCGCCACGCAGTCCGAGCGCTGGCGCACCGGGCATCAATGCAAGCCGAACCTGTCATGTCACGCGATCAACTCGTGGTGCAATTGCCGGTCACGCAGACGAGCGATTTCGACATGCTCCTTTTTGTCGAAGAGACCCTGTTGCGCAGCTTTCCGCGCAACGACATCGCCGAAGTCGAGCGCCACGAGTTCAGCGATGGCCGATTCAATGTTTTCATCTTCCCCAAGGGGCCACGGCAGCCAGTGATCGAGCGAATTCTCGCGGCACTCAAGCTGCGCGGTGTGGAAGGCATGGCACTGATTGCCGGGCGCCTTACCGAGCATGACATCTACACCGTGGTCTGGCCGGAACATCACGGGGCCGGATTCACTCTCTGAAAATGATGAAGCTCTACATTACCGACACTTCTCCCTATGCGCGCATGGTGCGCATGATGATCATCGAGAAGGGGCTGCAGGCCCGGGTTGAGATCATCGTGACCAGGACCCGGATGGCGAACAATCCCTATCATGCAATCAACCCTTCGGGGCGGGTGCCGTATCTGCTGCGCGACGACGGCGTCGGCCTGGAGGAATCGCGGCTGATTTGCGCCTACCTGGATCACCTGGAAGGCAAGCCGACCTTCGATCTGCCGCTCGGTGATGCCACCTGGGAGCCGCGACGCCTCGAAGCAATGGCTTGCAGCATGCTCGATGGCCTGTCGGTCTGGGCGCGTGAAATCGCGCGTGCACAGGACGAACGCTCGCCCACGGTGATACAACATGAGCGGAGCCGCAGCGCCCGCATGGCCGACCGGTGGGAAACGCAGATCGATCACGCCTGGATGCATGGCCCGCTCAACATGGCACAGATGACGCTCGCCTGCGCACTCGGATTCGCGCCGCGTATCCCTGAACTGGTGTGGCGACCTGGCCATCCGCAGCTTTCCGCCTGGTTCGACAAGGTGGCAGCGCGCCGGTCATTTGCCAATACCGTGGCGCTGGCCGAGCATTGACTGGCAAGCCCTGATCGCGCCCACTCGATGCCGCGGAGCCGGGAGAAAAGCGTTGCTGATCTCAAGCCGCCTTTGGTCCAGACCGACGCCTTGTTCGCACCATGCTGCGCACCGATATCCGGTGCGATGTTGAGCCCTGAAGAACAGGCGGAGTTCGCGCGCGCCACTGCAGGGGTGCGGCAGGCCGCGCTCAACGCACTGGCCGCCGATCGCAGCGGAACATTCGCCATCCGCTTCATCGCCAATCTGCAACGCGGCGTTGATGAGGTGCTGCAAGCCGCATTGGCGGCGGGCCTGAAGATCGATTGCCAGCGCGGATGCAGCCATTGCTGCAGTGCGCGCGTCGACGCACTCGACCCCGAGGTATTGCGCATCGCCGCCGAACTGAAGAAGCGCCCGCCTGCGGCATTGGCCAGCCTGACCGAACGTTTGCGCGAGCATGCGGCTCGTGTGCGGGGAACCACCGCGCAAACGCATCGCACGCCATGCCCGATGCTTGAGCAAAACCTGTGCACGGTCTACGAAGTGCGCCCGGCCAATTGCCGCAAGGCCCATTCACTCGATCTCAGCCAGTGCGCAAGGTCTGGCGCCACTATCCCGCAGCGCCTGGACCTGCTGCTGAAAGCCGAAGCGCTCTGCAAGGGCAGTGCCGACGCCTATTCGCACATCGGCCTGGCGGCAGGCGGACACGAACTGGGTCAGGCGCTGTTGCTGGCGCTCACCGACCCTACCGCCGAAGCGCGCTGGATGAACGGCGAAGCGCTATTCGATACCATCGGCTGAGGAGCGGTGCTGCGGCGCAACCATGGCGTTGCCCGTCTACCAAACCGCGCGGCACACATCAGGTACCAGATCGGCATAGGCAGGCGCTGCCGACAACAAGCCCATCGCGCTTGCAAAGGCGTTGAGCGCATCGATCTTCTGGCGCGAGATCGCGGCATCGTAGAACGGCGTGTCGCGGCGCACGAGTTCGGCGATCATCGCCGTCTCGGCTGCCGGAAAGAGATTCTTTGCCGCAGCCGTCGCCAGGCCCGGATCCTTTTTCAACGCCAATTGGGCAGCGACAATGGCGCGGGTTGCCGCAGCCGTCGCCAGGCCCGGATCCTTTTTCAACGCCAATTGGGCAGCGACAATGGCGCGGGTTGCCGCCGCCACCTCGTGCGGCTTCTCTTCGAGCTTGCGCCGCGTCGTCACCAGCGCCGGAAACGTGTAGTCGACCGAGCCGGGAGTGCCATCGCCGCGGCGCGCGTCCACGATCATTTTCCCGACGCCGCTCTTCACCACCAATTCGCAGCCCATGCCATTGGCCCAGAAGCCATCGAGCCGGTTTTCCACCAAGGCCTGCGCGGCCATCACACCGAACGAAGCCTTGTGCCCGATTGCATCGGGCACCCGACCGATCTGCACATCCTTCTCCGGGTCGAGCCCGACATCGCGCAACATGCGCGCCAGACCATCGACCGGCCCCAAGGCTGCGCCAATGCGCAGGCCGCGCAAGGCCGTCAGCTCGCCACGCTCGGCCTTGATGTCGGCGCGCAGCACCAGAAACCAGTACATGTTTTGCGACAGTGCGCACAGCAGGCGGCAACCGTCCCAGTCCTTGAACGCATAGAGCGGCGCGTGGGCGGCGCCGCCGGCGTAGTCGAGTTGGCCGTCGCGCAGTGCCTCATAGGTCGCGGTGACAGGACCGAGCAACTCGATGCTCGCGTCCAGCCCCTCCTTGCGAAAGAACCCCAATTCCACTGCGGCAATCGTCGGAAAGTACGAAGGTGAAATATGTCGGGAATGGCGATGCGCAGGGTCATGGCTTTTCTTGTCGAACGTGTCGGAAGACTTCTCGCCAATGATTCTATCGGCCTGAAGGCCGCAAGGTAGAATTCAAGCGATGCAAAACCAGCACGACAACTTCATGGACCAGGCGCTGGCCGACTCGCGCGAAGCGCTGCGACGCGGTGACTGGCCGGTGGCCGCGCTGATTGTGCAGGATAGCCGCGTTGTTGGCCGCGGGCAAAACGAGCAGATCAGCCGCACCGATGTGACTTGGCACGCCGAAACTGCGGCAATTCGCGACGCCCAGCACAATCTTGGCAGCTCGGACTTATCCGGCTGCACCTTGTATGGGCCCATGGAACCCTGCCCGATGTGTGCCTTTGCAATTCGTATTGCCGGCATCAATCACGTGGTGCTGGCGCTGCGTCACGCCACCTTGAAACGTACCGATCTGGGCAGCTATAGCCTGGAGGCATTCGCGGCCATGGTCGGCTGGCATGTGTACATCACCCAAGGTGTGCGTGAAGCGGAGTATCTGGCTTTGCGACAGCCGTTCGAGGCGGCACGCGCCAAGGCTTAGGGAAACGCAGAACAATTGCTGACTCGATGCCGGGATGGCTATGCACGGCGAGCGTGTCGCCGGGCCTGGGTTCGGAAATCGGGTTGACGACTTCCATGCCGGACACTGCGGCCAGGTTCGCGGGCTTGATTTCCTTGTGCGCCGTGGAATATTGTGTCTGCACCAAGGTGCCAGGAACCTGGGGCTTGGCCGCCGGCAAGCAGAAACGCCTTTCCAGGTGAACGTGTATGCAGTGCCGCAGCGCTACGTCTATTTGAGGCCCTTGTAACGTATGCGCTTCGGCTTGGCACCCTCCTCGCTCAGGCGCTTCCTCTTGTCGGCTTCGTATTTCGTAGTTGCCGTCGAAAAACGCCCGTTGCGACTCGACTTCGGCCGCGCGGATATGGGTGGCAATGCGGTCCAGAAACCAGCGATGGTGTGAGATCACCATGATTTCGCTCAGTTCCTTGCGGGTTGGCTGCCGCGCGCAGGCCCTGAATCACTCGCCGCGATCTGCGCGGGCAAGCTCACGTCAACCAGTGTGCCTCTTGGAAGCTATTTGAACGCCTTGAAGCGAATCCGCTTCGGCTTCGCCCGTTCCTCGCCCAGCCGCTTGCGCTTGTCCGCCTCGTACTCCTGGTAGTTGCCGTCGCAGAAGGTCCACTGCGAATCGCCTGCGGCGGCCAGGATGTGGGTGGCAATGCGATCCAGGATCCAGCGGCCGCGGGAGATCACCATTACTCAGCCGGGAAATTCAAGCGGCGAGTCTTCCAGGGCGCGCAGCTTTTCGACGTCGAGGTCGTTCGAAGGGGCGTTCAATAGCTGGACATTAGCGCCCTTGAGCAGGGTCTTGGCCAGGTGAGCGGTGGCGCGGCGCAGCTTCGGCACCGTGGCGAGCGCCTCGTCCGACTCGAACATCTTCATGCCATCGGCGTGGTTTTCAGGTGCAGGGGCGCATGGAGGTCGGCCACAGGGGCTGGCCAGTGGTACGTCGCGGTGATCTCTGTGCTGGTTACCCCTCTGGCGTATTCGAGGGGTCAGCATACCGATCCCAAACTGGAATCATTCCACTGCGGGCGGGCGCCCGCTTGTCAGGCGCGCGTCAGCCGCGCTGGTTGTTGCGGCGGGCCCAGTCCTGCATGCGGTGTTCGAGGTCGGCGCAATCGGCGGCGCCGGCCAGATAACTTTCCAGTTCCCAATCGACCGGGTGAAGGAAATGCTGCAACCAGTGTTTGATCGAGACAATCATGGTGTTCTCCGTGAGAATGAAGCGAGGCTTGGGTGAAAAGCTCAGACGTTCCGCACGTGGGCAGGCGCGCTGGAAAGCCCGCCTTCGATGCGTGCGGGGCCAAGGTGCAAGCCGGCAGCCAGCGCGAACATGGCGTCGACCAGGCGCTCGGCACCGATCCAATGGGCGCGAACGAGTTCGACGTCGGCTTCGTTGAGGCCGGTTTGCGCAAGCCACGGTCCGACCGGGGAAGGGGTGATGGTGGGGGCAACGGTGTTCATGGAGTGTCCTTTCAAGACGTTCGTTTTGCAATGCACCATAATGGTGACTGCATAAACGTATCGATGATTCAGTCATATCAACACGTGTATGACCAACATTGGGCCACTATTGTTGCAATGCAACAAGTAATTTATAATAGTGAACACCGCAAGAAAACCTAAGCCCGCAATCTCATGCCCAGACCATTGCCGCCCCTGAATGCATTGCGAGCGTTCGAGGCTGCTGCGCGCCATCGCAGCATCCGCCGTGCGGCGCTGGAGCTGCACGTCACCCCGGCGGCGATCAGCCAGCAGGTCAAGCTGCTCGAGGATTACCTGGGCGTGCAGCTGTTTCAGCGAGTCAATCGCGGTCTGACCCTGACGCCCGAGGCCGAGGCGTCGGTCGCGCGCCTGCGCGAAGGCTTCGACGCATTGGCCGGCGCGGTCGAACTGATGCATGCGCAGCACAGCGTCGAGAGGGTCCGTGTGGGCGCTGCGCCTACCTTCGCCGGCAAATGGCTGGCGCCGCGCATCAGCGGCTTTTGCAGCGCCTTTCCCGACACCGATGTGCGCATTGCGGCCGACGCCCGCTTCATCGACCCGCGCCAGCCGGCATCAGACACCGGTTTCTCGCGCCCTGGCGCCGGTGGCGAGGATTTCGACATCGCCATTCGCTTCGGTTCCGGCGCCTATCCCGGCTGGCGCGTGGACAAGCTGTTCGACGTGGCCGCTACACCCTTGTGCAGCCCGCGCCTGATGCAAGGGCCGCATCCGCTGCGCAGCCCGGAGGACTTGCGCCATCACATCCTTCTGCATGACGACACGGTGTCGTTTGAGCAGGGCGGGATCGACTGGAACACCTGGCTCAAGGCGGCCGGGGTGCGAAAAATCGATACGCACAGGGGGGCGCGCTTCAACCATGCGGTGCTGGCGCTGGAAGCGGCGCTGGATGGAGCCGGCGTGGTGCTGAGCTACCCGCAGCTGGCCGCCACCGACCTCGCGCGGGGCCGCCTGATCGCGCCTTTCGATCTCGAGCTACGAGTCGATTTTGCGTACTACGCGCTGAGTGGGGAAGATGGAAGCGTGCAGCCGCGAGTGGCGGCTTTTCGCGACTGGCTCATTGCAGAGGCCGGCACGCCCACCGGGGCCCATTGATTTAAGACTTCGCACGCCGCAGAAAGCCCGCTTCCTGCGCAGCATTGATGCCTTTTGACAGTCACTAGCGGGCCAGGAGGCGCAGTCCGCCGAGCGCGCCGGCTTGTCGGAGCGCGGCGAGTTTCGCGTCGCCCAGCGCCAGAACTTTGCGCAGGATCTCTTCGGTATGCTGGCCCATGGAGGCCAACAAGCGCCTTTCCATCAAAAGCCTGCCCGCCCCCGTGCTGGCCAGCCTGCGCCGGCCCGGCCGCCCCGACCTGCCCGGCGGCAACAACGCCTGGACCTACATGGTGGCCCACCCCGGCGGCGAGTTTGGCCTCTTCGTCGGCCACATAGAAGGAGGCCAGTCCTTCCCCTTCGAAGTGTGGGCCAACGGCACCGACCGGCCGCGCGGTTTGGGCGCGGTAGCCAAGACCCTCTCCATGGACATGCGCGCCAACGACCGCGCCTGGCTCAGCCTCAAGCTGGACATACTCTCCAAAACCCCCGGTGACAAGAGTTTTGAGCTGCGCTCCCCGCCCCATGGCGAAGTCAAGATCGTGCCTTCGGTTGTGGCCGGCATGGCGCAACTGGTGCGCTGGCGCTGCAAAACCTTGGGCGCCCTCGACGAAAAAGCCCGCGACCTCCTCAGCCCCGAAGGCCGCCCGCACCCGGTACTGGACGCCATGTTCGCCGTGCAGGAACCCCGCACCGGCACCGACGGCACGCTCTCCTGGACGGTGGTGTGAACGGCGGTCCAAATCCGCCACTACATGGCGATGCGCTTTTTTCGGGCATGAAAAATGCGCATCGCCAGATAGCCCAGGAGCCGGGTCAAGGGCCGGCGCGTGCGCATTGACTCATCAGTTTTGTTACCGCTGATGCCCTGTTGCCTCATGTAGTTTTCTACCCGCCGGATGGTCCGGCCCGGGGCACGAGGTGACCAAGCAAGGGCGAATCAGCATGACCACACGCAAGGAGTTGACCGAGGCCGTCGGCACGCGATATCGAGGCGCGTCCGGGAGCGAGAAGC
>Ga0335394_10000940_pt1 | contig 32212 bp, 32 predicted proteins | sample MAT03_FD_205741 | JGI IMG/M metagenome (GOLD analysis project Ga0335394, IMG submission 205741) | Freshwater microbial communities from Lake Fryxell liftoff mats and glacier meltwater in Antarctica - MAT-03 (spades assembly) (version 2) ...
AATCAGGTCATTGTTAGAGGCCGGGTTGATTTACCCGCATCCAAAATCCGACAACATTAACCCGGTGTATCTGCTTGACAGAAATGTCTTTAAAATCGATTTTAACCTGGAGCTTCAGGAGATTTTCGGTGAGCAATATAGTTCACTTAAACCAGAAAATAAAGAAGTGCTCTCATTGATCTATGAATCGAATACGTTTTCGGAAGAAAAAAATCCAAGCGCCAATCAGATCGGTAATATATTGTGGTTGCGTCACGGTAAAGAACATACAATAGAAGGTTTTGAAGATTTTAAACGAAAGGTAAGATACATGGTGAGAAAGCTTGAGGACGGAAGTTACATAGTTCGCGTTTCAAATTCCCCTCAATACAGTATTAATTCCGAATATAAAAATGACACACTTTTCTCTTAGGAGCAATCCGGAAATTTATTATCGTTTCCGGTTGAGGAAAACGATCGGATGGAAAGAGCTTTTACTTCATTTGGTACCCACTTGGCATCAAAAAGGTACCCACCTTCATGATCTTGACTGGCCTAAAAATCAGGCTTTTACAATGGAAGAGATAAAAAAGGTACCCACTTGGGACGAAAAAGGTACCCAGCTCCTAAGACTAAAAGTTTTGTATTTGATCTCAATTTTGATCTTGGCCACAGAGCCAATTAAATTGACAGAATTATTGAAAATCTTTGATTACAAGAGTGAAAAGAAATTCAATGGCAAAGTCCATCATTTTCCTGACGTCAGGAAGATGATCGCATTAGGCAAAGGCGCTGAAAAAGAAATAGATGTTACACTGCTCACCCGCTATGCAAGCTACCTTGTTGCCCAAAACGGAGATAGCCGGAAAGAAGAAATTGGATTAACACAAGAAGGTAGACTATTTGATAAACATACAAAGTAGTTTTTTGATTAATTTTTAATATGAACAACATTAAATTATTTGAAAGCAAACAGATAAGAACCGTTTGGAATGAAGTTGACGAAAAATGGTATTTCGTTGTTGCAGACGTTATTCAAGTACTAACCGACACACCAAATGCGAGCGATTACATAAAAAAAATGCGTAAGCGTGATGAGGAACTTTCCAAAGGGTGGGGACAATTTGTCACCCCCCTTTCAGTTGACACTCTTGGCGGTAAACAAAAGCTAAATTGTGCAAATGCAAAAGGACTTTTGCGTATAATTCAATCTATTCCATCACCGAAAGCCGAGCCATTCAAACTTTGGTTAGCCCAAGTAGGCTCAGATAGATTAGATGAAATTGAAAACCCTGAATTAGCAACACAACGAACGAGAGAGTTATATAAACTCAAAGGCTATCCCGACGGGTGGATCGAAAAAAGAATGCGAAGCATTGCTATTCGTGAAGAACTGACGGAGGAGTGGAAAAACAGAGGAGTAAAGGAGCAAAAAGAATACGCAATTCTTACGGGAGAAATTTCACAAGCTACTTTCGGCTTAACACCTTCCGAATATAAAAAAGTAAAAGGACTAAAAAGTCAAAACCTCAGAGATCATATGACCGACCTCGAATTAATTTTTTCAATGCTTGGTGAGGCTTCGACAACTGCAATTGTTAATACTAAAAATCCAAAAGGATTTATTCAAAATAAAGTTGCGGCCAGGCAAGGGGGACGAATTGCAGGAAACGCAAGAAAAGCGTTGGAGATAAAGACCGGTGAAAAAGTAGTTTCAAAAGACAATTATTTGCCCGAAGTGAAAAAGACTAAACAATTAAATAAAAGGAAAAAGAAATAACCGACGCCCGGTTGCCAGCCGGACACGCAACTGTCCAAACTAAAAAATTGCAAAAGAGTTTGCTTCATCCGCCTAATAACGCAAAGAAAATAAAATAGATGAAATTACATTTTGATAGCAATCAAGAATACCAAATAGAAGCGATAAAGTCGGTTACAGATATATTTGAAGGGCAACCTTTATCAAGAGGAGATTTTGAGTTTTCTATTGCGGTAACGGGATCTTTGCTTTCAGAAAATGGTTTTGGAAATAAATTGACATTATCTGAAGAACAAATATGGAATAACATTAAGACGATCCAAGAGCGCAACGAAATAAAAAGCAATAACGAAAGTCTTCAAGGAATGAACTTCTCTGTTGAAATGGAAACAGGAACAGGGAAAACCTATGTTTATTTAAGATCAATTTATGAATTGAATAAACTATATGGATTTAAAAAGTTTGTTATTGTAGTCCCATCTGTTGCGATCAGAGAAGGCGTTCTGAAAAATCTGCAAATAACACATGAACATTTTCAAACGTTATATGATAAGGTTGAAATTAACTCAGATGTTTATGATAGCAAGAAAGTATCAAGTCTAAGAGGATTTTCGTCAAATAATTCAATTAAAATTTTGGTAATAAACATTGACTCCTTCGCAAAGGATAGCAATATTATCAATAATCCAAACGATAAATTGACAGGTAAAAAACCAATTGAATTTATTCAATCAACTAATCCAATAGTAATTGTGGATGAGCCACAAAACATGGAAACAGAGATTCGTAAAAAGGCAATTGAAAATCTTAATCCCTTGTGTACACTGCGATACTCAGCTACCCATACCAATTTATACAATTTGATGTACTCCCTTAATCCTGTAAAAGCGTATGATTTAGGATTGGTTAAGCAAATTGAAGTTGACTCTGTTGTAAGCGAAAACGCTATGAACGAAGCATTTGTTCAATTGGAAAGTATCAGCGCAACTAAATCAAAAATAACAGCGAAGATCAAAATAGATTGCAATACGGATAAAGGGGTGATAAAAAAGTCTATCTCAATTAAAGCTGGAGATGATCTTTATAAGCAGAGCGGTCAGCGGGAAATTTATAAGGACGGTTTTATTGTGGATGAAATTGATGCGGGAATGCAAACTGTTTCATTTACGAACGGGATCATGCTTTCCCTTGGAGAAACCCAGGGAGGCATGAACGATGAAGTGATGAAATACATGATCCGCAAAACTGTTGAGGAGCATTTAAAAAAAGAACGTTCTTATAAAAGCAAGGGCATAAAAGTGTTATCTCTCTTTTTTATTGATAGGGTGAAGAATTATCGGGAGTACGATTCAAATGGCTCACCAGTAAAAGGAAAATTTGCAGAGTGGTTTGAGGAAATATATAAAGCAGAAATCGCAAAGCCTGTTTATAAGGGTTTAAATTCACATTCAATAGAAGAACTTCATAACGGATATTTTTCACAGGACAATAAAGGAAGGATTAAGGACACCGGAGGAGAAACCCAAGCTGACGATGATACCTATAAGTTGATAATGCAGGACAAAGAAAAATTGTTGGATGTAAATACTCCCTTACAGTTTTTATTTAGCCATTCGGCTTTGCGAGAAGGCTGGGATAATCCTAACGTATTTCAGATATGCACCTTGAATGAAACAAAGTCTGAAATAAAGAAGCGACAAGAGATTGGAAGAGGTTTGCGTTTATGCGTTAATCAGGTTGGAGAAAGATTATATGACAGAAACATAAATAAACTAACAGTTGTAGCGAATGAAAGCTATGACGATTTCGCAAAAGCATTGCAGAAGGAAATAGAAGATGATTGTGGAGTAAATTTTTCCGGCAGAACTAAAAATAAAAACGACAGGAAAACGGTTAAGTATAGAAAAGGATTTGAAGCTGATCCTAAGTTTTTGCAAATATGGGATAAGATCAAGTTTCAGACACGCTATAATGTAGAATATAACACAGCGGATCTTATTGCATTGGCAGCTAAAGAGGTTCATGATATGCCGGAAACAAAAAAACCAACTATTAAATCAACCAAGAAAAGGGTATTGATTACAGACGAAGGTGTTGACGGCCAATTGGTGAGTGACAGTGGCAATGATGACTACAGAGCAACTTTTGAAATACCGGATATGCTAAGTTATATTCAAAATAAGACTGAACTAACCCGATCAACGATACTCGATATTTTAAAAAAATCAGGAAGAATACAGGAACTATTGATCAACCCTCAGTTGTTTATGGACAACAGTGTTACAGCGATCAAACGAATGTTGTATGAGCTAATGATCGATGGAATAAAATATGAAAAAATAGGAAATAAGGTTTTTGAAATGCAGTTATTTGAAGACAACGAGTTGGAAATCTATTTGGATAAACATACCTTTTCTGTTAATGATACTTCAAAAACTATTTATGACAACTACATCCCTCTTGATTCCTCGGTAGAAAATCAATTTGCGAATGATTGCGAAACAAGCGAGAACATTGAGTTCTTCTTTAAGTTGCCGTTTTGGTTCAAGATCACTACTCCGATAGGTACATATAACCCTGATTGGGCTATTGTTTTTAAAGGGGAAAAGAAAATATATTTCGTTGCAGAAACAAAAGGAGAAGGCGAAATTAGAAGAAGCGAAGAATTAAAAATTAAATGCGGTACTGAGCATTTCAAAAAATTTGAAGATGTGAAATTCAAACGGGTAAATAAGGTACAAGATTTAAATTAAGGATAAATATTACTTCCGCCCCATCTTTAAAAGTTGAAATTCAACTGATTACGCGGTTGTGTTTCTGGACTTTGTAGATAGTAGTCTCTAAGCAGCTGCTGAATGGGGATTTTGTCTAATAAATAGAAATTCAAAATCTGTAATATTTCGTAATTTGTTTGGCGAAGCTTCATCCGCTCTTTCAGCAAGGCTGCTGTAAGGTATGCGATTATAGTATTTCCGACTCTTTCGAATTAAAATTCCGGGTAGTAGAAAATCAAAATGATAGTGGTTGGGTGGAAAAATTGTCAAACGTTGGCTCAGAAGGAACAGATATTCTCGTTAAGGCAATGATAAATATTATGCTGCTTAATGTATTTAAAGATAGTGCTTCTCGTAAGTTTAAAGACTTCCGATTACATTGTATGATGGACGAAATTGGTCGGTTGCACCCAGGAAATGTACGAGGAATATTAAAATTTGCAAACGATAGGAATATTTTATTGATTAACGGATCTCCTATTGAAAGGGATGCTTTAGCTTATAAACACGTTTATGAATTAAGAAAAGATCAGGACAAGAATACTCGTGTGAAACGTTTAATTTCATCAAAAAATGAAACTTCCACTTTCAATAGCTAAAAAATTATTGCTGCTTAAAACCAGCAGGGAAGTTTCATCGAGCCAATTAAATCGATCCTTTTCGGCTGCGCTTGTTTCAGACGGAATACTTGTTAGAAAGGTAATAGGTCGGACAAAGGCCAAATTACAGCTACAGAGTTCCGATTTATTAGATAATTATTTAAAATTCTTCAGTTTAATGATCCTCAAGTCCAACCTCTAATTGACAATATATCGGCTGAAAAAAAGGGACTCGAACAGCAAGCTTTAATTGAAATAGCCAATGGATAGAAGAATCTTCTGTTCTAAAATATACAGTACAACTTTAGACAGGAAAGAAACGTACCGAAAGGTGAGCTTAGAAAGCGAGTGAATATCCGTCAGGACAGATTTACCTGTCAAAAAATGGTTTTCAGACGGGCAATTTTTAGTATATCTTTGTAAAGGCGACTTCGACATTTAAACCCTCCGCCTGACATCGACTCCGCTCGAAATGACATGGATGTCATTTCGAGCGGAGTCGAGAAATGATTCGGAAAATTACACGCCAGTTATTAGGTCTTTAAATTACAGATCGTATTGTAAGGACAAAATTCATGGATCTTTTCATTGTCCGTTTGATCAAACGGAATGCTGCGATCGAAAATAGCACCAATGAATTGTTTTAATTCGTTCTCGAAATCGTAGAAAAACTGATCGCTGAAAATGAAATGTTTTTTATTAGCATCAAGAATATATTTGGGTTCTTCTAAAAAGACTTTGAATGGAATAATGCAGGGCATGAGTTTGTCAGCCGCGCCGGCATTGTTTTTATAAAGCAACCATGCGTAAATAAACAACTGGAATTGTTTATTGTAATTCCTGTCGTGAAACAATTTCTCAAAGCCGTCGAATATAAATTTGTCTTCAAATTCTTTTACGGAACTTTTGTAATCAATAATGCGTACCTGTCCCTTATAACTGTCTACGCGGTCAATTTTACCTTTAATAAAAAGTCTTTTAATTTCGCCGTCAATGGCGATATCTATAGGCGAAGAGAATTCTTTCTCAAGACTTTGGAGACTAAGAAAATGATTTTGTGACGATAGCGTATCAATGAATTTAATGTCATTCTTGACTAATTTTTTTACGTACACTTTAATCACTTCCTGCTGAAGAATGCTTTTTCCAACAGGTTCGTTGTTATCAAAAAAATGAATAAAGCTTTCGTTCACGGCTTCATCCGCTATTTTTAATTTTTCGGAAAGGTCGGCGGATGAGATGATCTTACCTGTAAAATCCTTATAAAGCTTTTCAAGACTCAAATGGAGGATAGACCCGAAAGTATTAGCTTCGGCACTTTCTTCTACTTCTTTTGTTTCTTTTAACCGTGCGCCGTAACGGAAATAAAATTTAAGTGGACAATCTTTATAGGAGATAAGTCCGGAAGGTGAAAGTCCTCCGAATTCATTATCGTTGCTGGCTTTTTTAAAGATAGCGCTTAATACATGTTCATTCTTTTGAATGGAAATTACATTCGGGAGTTCTTCCGGAAATGTTTTGTAAGACGCAACTTCTTCCACAATACTGATCTCAGGATTGTAGTGGTTCATTTCCAACTGAAGCTGCGTAACGAACCTGCTTTTTTCCCCCTTCCCAAAAGTATCTGTTTCACTGTCGTAAGTGATGGTGACATCTTTTGCTTTTTGCAATAAACGGTAGAAGTGATAAGCGTAGATGGCGTCCTTTTCCAGATACAAAGGCAATCCAAAAGCACGTTTCAGATCGTTCGGTATAAAGGAATTGATGGTTTTTCCAGAGGGTAATACGCCTTCATTCACATTAACTAAAATGATGTGATCAAAATCGAGTGTTCTCGTTTCGAGTACACCCATAATCTGGAGTCCTCTTAAGGGTTCGCCAATAAAAGGCGCAGAAGAATTTCCTACCACCTGTGTATAAAGTTGCCTGAACGATTGAATGTCGTGAAAATGAGGGTAGCGGGAAAGAATATCGTTTAGACGGTTAAAATTTTTAAGAATGATCTGTAAATACTCGAGCTCCAGATTATTTTGATTACTGCTTTGCTGTCGTGAAAAGTAGTCAATGCTTGTTTTTAGAATCTCCTGAATTAACAAACAAAGATCGGTTATAGAGCGTGCAGGCTGCAGTAATGAAGCCAACGCAGAGTAATCGTCAACAAATAATTGCTGCAGGTTTTTTTGTGAGATAAACGATAGATTTCTGGCAGTGATCTGATTAATAATGGACGATAGGTTTGTGGAGAGTTTTTTTGCTTTTACATAATACAGGAATAGTGGCTGTCGTAGCAGGCTCACAAGATCGTTATGATAAATTGTTTTGTAAGCTTTTTTTTGTTTTTCAAAATTTATCTGGATTTGAAGTAGTAATTCAATAAATCCATAAGTGGTGGTATAACGCAACGGATATTCCATTGTTATATTTACATGCTCCACTGCTGCGGGTAATTGTTGAAGCACTGGCCACAGTAATTTTTCATTCGCCAAAACAACAGCAACTTTATCCAAAGGAATTTGTTGATCCATAAAACGTTGCAAAGTCTGTTTGATCACCTGCGCCTGGCCAATCTGCTTAGGAACAGAGACAATACGAATTTCTTTTTTTTCTTTAAAATTATCCTGTATAAAAGTCGGTTCGCGTTCTTTGAATAAATTAAAATTGTTTCTAAGGAATAAACCAGCTTCCTGATTCTGATCGTTTAGATAATAAACATCTGCATCCCAAAGAAAGTCCGCTTTTTTCTGCTCAAAAAATTTATGAAAAAGCTTAAGCTCCGCAGCATTGAGGGCATTAAATCCGCAGAAGAGCAATTTATCAAACGAATTGACAAAAGTGTTTTGATCCTGGTTTAAAACCGCGTGTTTATAGGCGAGTCCCTGGTAAGCCCATTTATGCGATAAAAGAAATGCAGAAAAGTGTTTGTAAATAGCCCCAAGGCTATTCATGAAACGCAAATAATTGGTTTGGTAGTCGCTTAGTTTTTCTTCGCCCAGACTCCAGTTCTCAATAACTTTAATGTCTTTTAAGTTTTCATAAAGTTGTTCTGAGTCTGCGAGGTAGCGATCGATCTCGTTAAAATCCTGAAGGATCAGTTGCCCCCATTTTGCAAAGCTGTCAAAGGTTTCGGCATCTGTTCCATAACACATTTTATAACTTTCATAGAGATGGCAAACAAGATCAATTTCTTCAAGTGTTCTTAATCCACTGAGTTCAGTAATTAATTCTTCAGCGCTGATAATGGTGGGAAGCCAGATGGTTTTTCCAAAAGTCTCTGAAAGGTGATTTTTCAGAAAGAGTGCACCCCGTTTGTTAGGCAAAATAATGCACAGTTTTTCTACATTATCTTTGTACCTTTCGTGGATATATTCTGCTACCGATTTAAGAAACTCTTTTGCCATGAACCTTGAAGATAAACACTTTCCTGTTTACAGGAAGTATAAAAACAATAAGAGTTATTTTAAAATTATACACCCCCGTTTGTTTGAGGAAATTCAGGTGGTTGGAAGTAGAAAGATTGTAAAACAAACAGAAGCTAAATTATTTCCGGAAGTAGTTTTTATAAAAGATCTTGTACTGAATTATTCGGAAATGGCTGACGAAATAAATGAACTAGAGTATCAAGAAATCCTCAATTCTGTAGTTCCTTAAATGTATTTCCCTGCGAAAGATCGCCAGTGTCAAATCCTTTTTTAAACCAGTATGCTCTTTGTGCAGAAGTACCATGCGTAAAGGCATCGGGAACTACCTGGCCGGTAGTCATTTTTTGAAGGCGGTCGTCACCAATGGCACTGGCAGCATTCAAAGCCTCTTCAAGGTCTCCTTGCCCCATCACATTTTTCATTTGTTCGTTGTAGTGTGCCCACACGCCCGCATAAAAATCGGCCTGCAATTCCAGCGCAACCGATAATTTATTTGCTTCTTTTTCAGAAGCATCTTTTTGTGCGCGGTGAACTTTTTCGCTGGTACCCAATAAATATTGTACGTGGTGACCAACTTCATGCGCTATTACATAGGCATCTGCGAAGTCTCCGGCTGCGCCAAACCTTTTATTGAGTTCATTGAAGAACGAGAGGTCCAGATATACTTTCTGGTCAGAAGGACAATAGAACGGACCTGTTGCTGAGTTAGCCGAACCACAGGCGGACTCTGTATAATTACTAAAAAGCACCATGGTTGGTTCCCGATATGTTTTCCCGTTCTCTGTAAATATCTTGTTCCATACGTCCTCGTTATCTGCAAGAATCACCGACGCAAATTTTGCGATTTCATCTTCAGCAGCGTTTTGAGTGGACGCCACGCCACGCTCATCCGTCTGCTGATTTTCTGTCTGCATTTGCTGCGAAAGTTCAGAGCCATCGCCTCCAAATACAAAGTTGAATAAGAGGTATAAAATTGTGGCGCCGATTCCACCGCCGGCAATAAATCCACCGGTAGACATTCCCCGACGATCTTCCACGTTATTGCTTCCGCGTCTCCCTAACCATTTCATAGTAGTATCAATTTTTAATAAATAAATGCAATTTAAATACCAGCAAGCTAATCAAAGAGATCAGATTCATTAAAATCTTAGTAAATTTGAAGCTTTATTAAGCAATATGGCACGTTTACGCATTAAAGAGATTTTAAAGACGACTCCCGCAGACCAAACAATTACAGTTAAAGGTTGGGTGCGCACTTTCAGGAACAATTCATTCATCGCATTGAACGATGGTTCAACTAATAATAATCTCCAAGTTGTAGTTGATTTTACAAATACGCCAGAAGAAATTTTAAAGCGGATTACTACGGGTGCAGCGATTGGTGCAACGGGGATTTTGATCGCTTCACAAGGAAAGGGGCAAACGGTTGAGTTGAAAGCTACTTCGGTAGAGATCATAGGCGACAGTGATGCAGAAAAATTCCCGCTTCAACCTAAAAAGCATAGTCTTGAATTTTTACGTGAGATAGCACATTTACGTTTCCGTACGAATACTTTCGGAGCTGTGTTCCGTTTAAGAAACACTCTGGCTTTTGCGATCCATAAGTTCTTTAATGAAAAAGGATTTGTTTACATGCACACGCCTATTATCACTTCAAGCGATGCTGAAGGTGCCGGAGAAATGTTTCATGTTACAAATTTAGATATGGCCAATTCTCCAAAAGATGAGAATGGCAACATTGATTACAAGCAAGATTTTTTTGGGAAGTCTACAAACCTCACGGTTTCCGGACAGCTGGAAGGTGAACTCGCTGCTATGGCCTTTAGCGATATTTACACTTTCGGACCTACGTTCAGAGCTGAGAATAGCAATACAACACGTCACCTTGCCGAATTCTGGATGATAGAACCGGAAATGGCTTTCAGTGACATTCACGATAACATGAATCTTGCCGAAGAAATGCTGCAGTATGTTATTAAGTATGCGATGGAAACTAACCTCGAAGATATCCAGTTTTTAACTCAGCGTTTGGAGGAAGAGGAAAAACAAAAGCCGCAGAACGAACGCAGTGAACTTAATTTGTTAAACAAGCTTCAATTTTGTCTTGACAATAAATTTGAACGACTTACTTATACGCAAGCTATTGAAATCCTTCGCGAAAGTAACCACAATAAGAAAAAGAAATTCCAATACCTTGTTGACAAATGGGGCGTGGACCTTCAAAGCGAGCACGAGCGTTACCTGGTAGAAAAACATTTCAAAAAACCGGTGATCTTAACGGATTACCCAAAAGAGATTAAATCGTTTTATATGCGTCAGAACGACGACGGGAAAACAGTTGCGGCCATGGATATCTTATTCCCTGGGATTGGTGAAATCATTGGTGGAAGTCAGCGTGAGGAACGTCTCGATAAGTTAGAAGCCCGCATGGGTGAAATCGGAATTCCCGTTGAAGAATTATCCTGGTATTTAGATACTCGGCGTTTTGGATCTTGTCCACACGCAGGATTCGGACTCGGATTCGAACGTCTTGTATTATTCGTGACTGGCATGACTAACATTCGCGACGTAATCCCCTTCCCAAGAACGCCGAAAAACTGCGAGTTTTAATTCAGTTTATTTTTTTTAACGGCGGTAAAGCGAAAGCCTTACCACCATTTTTATTTGGATTCTCACGCGGTTGGTATAGACTTCTGCCACCCTGAAACGAAGTCGTTAGAGTTCTGCTTTAGGGTGGCATGGGATTTGAATTTTTATTTCAAAAAAAGCGAAATGAAAAAAGTTATCTACCTCTCATTCATCACACTTATATTTTTATGTAGCTGTAAAACGAATTCTTTTACACAACAGCGTTATACTAAACTAGGACATTCAAGTCATAAGCATATTAAACCAGAAAAAGCTTTAGCTAAAGAGAGCAACACTTTAGGGATTGAAACTACTTGCGACGCACTTCTGGCTCCTGAATTAAAATTTGAAAGTCCTCAACCTCTGTCTGCATCGGCGGAACCAGCAAGTGCTGAAAGAAATTTTTATTCGCCTAAAAAAATCATTAGTCCTTTGATTCACAAGGGAAGTGAAGTATTTTCAACGATTAAAGCCGAGGCAAAAAAGGAAAGTAGGCAGAAAGTAAATTCAAAAAAGACCTTCAAAGAAAAGGCTCAAAGAGCAGCAGGACTATTTGATACAGCATTAAAAATTGTGCTTTTTGCAGTGGTACTTGCCATTTTAGTTGCTATCATTATTATCATCATACTTACTTAGCGGGAAATTAATTCCTCAAAAGGAGCGTTCACCGAGTCCGTTTATTTAAAAAAGAATGGCATAATATTACGAGGATCTATTTAAAATTAAGATTATGAAAAAAATAGTTCTACTTTCTTCTGCTTTAACAGGAATGATTTTGATAAACTCCTGTACTACGCAAATGTATGTTTCAAACGCCGTAAACGCGCCGCTCTTAAAAGAGAAAGGTGAAGTTCAACTGGCAGTTACGCAAACTGATTTGCAGGCCGCAGTGGCTGTTGCAAAAAATGTTGGAATCATGGTTAATGGTTATTATCAAAATTACACTTCCACAAATGACTACCAGCACAACGGCATGTTAGGTGAGGCCGGAATTGGTTATTTTACACCACTGGTCGGTAATTTTATTTTTGAGAGTTACGTAGGTGGTGGCGCAGGCAAAGTGCATAAACAGGAAAAATTCACTGATCAAAATGATAATGCTTATATGGCAAGTTTCAATGCCAACGCAGCTAAACTTTTTGTTCAGCCTGACATTGGCTTTAAGTCTAAATATTTTGATGCTGTGTTTAGCAGTCGTTTTTCGTTTGTGAAATACACAAGCTTTACACAAAACAATTATCCACAATCTGAGCTGGCAGACGACTATGTGAGCAATGAACAGCTAACAAATCCTCTCTTTATGTTTGCAGAGCCGGCATTTACAATCAGGGCTGGGTATAAATTTGTGAAGCTCCAGTTTCAATATGGTGTTACGGTTAATATGACGCCAAATCCAATCAGACATGCGAATGACTTTTCTTCCATTGGTTTGATCATTAATATTGCTCAGTGGTACAACGAATAGGAAACGTGAGTTTTACCTTCTACCGGATCTAAAACTCTTTCACCAAACTATTTTCCACTACAAAAATGCGGTGAGCAATTTGTTTTTGATTGAGAAGTTCATTCATGCGATCGGCATGTGTATCCGTGATGAAAACTTGCCCGAATTTATCACTGCTTACCATTTCCAATAATTTTGTAAAACGGGCTTCATCGAGTTTATCGTAAACGTCATCCAACAATAATAAAGGCTTCGTGTTTTTTTGTTCTTTGATGAATTCGAATTGCGCCAGTTTTAAGGCGAGTAAAAAAGATTTTTGTTGTCCTTGCGAAGCATATTTTTTAAGACTGAAAGTGTCGAGCGTAAACTCAAGATCATCTTTATGCGGACCAACAGTCGTATAATTCACAGCCCGGTCGCGCGAAAGACAAGTAAGTAGCCCGGTTTTTAAATCTTTTTCTCCGAGGCTATTTTCATAATGCAAACCTATTTCTTCTTTGCTATCACTAATGAATCTGTAATAAGAATTGAAGAGTGGAATAAACTGGTGGAGAAATTCCTGTCTGATCTCTAGAATGGCTTTTCCGTAGATGACCAACTGCTCGTCCCAAATCTCAAGGGTTTCAGAGTCAAAGCTACGACTTTCAAAAAAATGCTTTAAGAGCGCGTTGCGTTGTTTTAATACCTGATTATAAGAAATGAGTTTGTCGAGATAAACTTTATCGTATTGAGAAATGATGCCGTCCAGAAATTTGCGGCGCACTTCACTGCTCCCGTTGATAAGATCGGAGTCTCCCGGAGAAATCATCACCAAAGGAAATTGTCCGATATGTTCACTCAAACGGTCGTACTCCTTTTTATTTTTTTTAAAGATCTTTTTCTGATTGCGTTTAAGGCCACAATACACTTCACTTTCTTCGCCTGATTTGTTGAAGTGCCCCTGAATCACAAAAAAACCTTCGTTGTGTTTAATATTTTGGCTGTCGATGGTATTAAAAAAACTTTTGCAGAAGGAAAGATAATGAATAGCATCAAGAAGATTTGTTTTTCCCATGCCATTATTCCCCACAAAACAGTTGATCTTTTCAGAGAATTTCGCCTCAAATTCAGAGTAATTTTTGAAGTTTATGAGGGATAATTGCTTTAAAAACATGATTTCATACAAAAATACGCTTATTTTTAACCGTTATGAGTTCAAAATTCTGTTTTAACAGAAAAAGTGCTATCTTCGCAGACTAATTTTTAAGTACAAATGGCTGATTTTAAAGAAGAAACTACTGTAGATAACACAGAATCAAATCCGGTAGAAGAAACTATTGAAGCAAGAAAACCAATTGACCCGAATTTACAAGGGGTTCAATTATTCTATGAAAAAAACAAAAAAGCAGTAACCTACGTTGGTGGCGGACTTTTATTGATTATTGGAGCACTTTGCTTTTTCAAACTTTATTATCTTCCTGAACAGGAAAAAGAAGCAGTTAATGAAATTTTCTGGGCAGAAAGTCTTTTCGCCAAAGACAGTTTTAATATGGCTGTAAAAGGTGGAGCTATGGTAATGGCTGCTGAAGGTCAAAAACAAATGAAAGGCTTTGAACAAATTGCTGATGAATATGGCATGACTAAAACAGGAAGCCTTGCAAACTATTATGCGGGTGTTTGCTACATGCGCACTGGTAATTTTGACCAAGCGATCGAATTTTTAGGCAAATACAGTGGTGGCGACGAAACAATTGCTCCTATTGCTATTGGCGCTATCGGCGATTGTAACATGGAGTTAAATCGTGTTGACGAAGCAATTAAATATTATACTAAGGCTGCAGATAAAGTGAACAACAACTTTACAAGTCCCTATTACTTAAAGAAAGCAGGTTTTGCAAATGAATTAAAAGGCAACAACTCTGAAGCTTTAAACATCTACGAAAGAATTCAAAAAGAATATCCTAAGTCTACAGAAGCGCAGGATATTGAAAAATACATTGCCAAAGTAAAGGCATCAAATAATCTGTAATTAGAAATTGATAATAATAAAAAGTCTGCTCAACCGCAGACTTTTTTAGTTTTAGATAAGATGAGCAGCGCAAATAAAAATTTATCTTCGGTAGAAGGCAGTAAAATTCCCGATGCAAAACCTTTCAAATTTGGAATCGTTTATTCGGAATGGAATTACGAGATCACGAATGCTTTAAAAGAAGGCACTGTAAAAACGCTTCTTGAAAACGGTGCACTCGAAGAAAATATCACGATTAAAGAAGTGCCGGGAAGCTTTGAATTAACCCTTGGAGCGCAATATCTTGCAGAATTTGGAAATGTAGATGCGATCATTTGTCTGGGTTGTGTTATACAAGGCGAAACAAGGCATTTCGATTTTATCTGCGATGCTGTTGCGAAAGGAATTACAGATTTGAATATCAAATACAATATGCCTTTTATCTTTGGCGTTCTTACTCCAGACAACCAGCAGCAGGCAGCAGACAGAGCAGGTGGCAAGCACGGTAACAAAGGTGATGAAGCAGCAGTAACGGCAATTAAAATGTTGGGATTAAAAAAAAGTTTCCGCTCCGGGACTTCTGTTGGATTTTCTCGGTAGACTGAGAAAATATAAACGCAAAAAAAGTCCTTTCACTCAAAGGACTTTTTGTTTTATGGAAAGGTTCAACAAGTACTGTAATTAATTTTCTCCCTTATCAAAATTCAAACCCTGATTCATTAATGACCCAAAATAATCTTTAAAACTAACACCTTCTACTAATTTATTTTTACTGAGCAAAGAATGTTCAGCCAATCCATGCAAGGCGAATTCCATCATGGTGGTTTTTTCAGCACCTTTTAGTTTTGGATGATGTCTTGTAACGAGCTCTTCTAAGCCATCTACCACTGATAATGCAGAACTGTAAACCTTATCATTTTCCTTATCGAGAATATCAAGAATATTATTTTGAGCGAACCATCCAACGATGTCAGAATATTCGGAAGCTTCTTTTTTGCGTTTTAATTTAGCGGGATCAGGAAATAACTGGATGAATAAATTACGGATCGCTAGACTGATAAGATTTTGAGCGATCACAGCCGGACCTTCTTGCTCGCCTTCGTAAACCAATTCTATTTTTCCATTGATTGCAGGAATGGCTCCGTAAAGATCACTGATGCGCGCAAAGCTGTAAGGTTGTTTGTTGGTTAAGAAACGTAATTCGGAAGTACTGATCAGGCTTTCATAAGCACTTATGGTTAAACGCGCACTCACACCGCTTTTTGCATCCACAAACTCACTGCTTCTTGCTTCAACAGCAATTTGCTCTACCAATGTTTTTAAGACTTCAGGAATTTCAATTTTTCGTTGCTCGTCATTTAACCTGGCCTGATCCTGCGTAATTTGTTTGGAGTGCTCTATCGATTTAGGATAATGCGTCAGGATCTGTGACCCAATCCGGTCTTTTAAAGGCGTTACAATGCTTCCGCGATTCGTGTAATCTTCAGGATTCGCCGTAAAAATAAATTGGAGGTCCAAAGGAATTCTTAGATTGAAACCACGGATCTGCACATCACCTTCTTGTAAAATATTAAATAAGGCAACCTGTAAGCGAGCTTGTAAGTCAGGAAGCTCGTTGATCACAAAAATAAAACGGTTGCTTCTCGGGATCAAACCATAGTGAATAACATTTTCATCGGAGAAAGATAATTTCAGATTAGCTGCTTTAATCGGATCGAGATCACCAATCAAATCGGCCACACTTACATCGGGCGTTGCTAATTTTTCAGCAAAACGTTCGCTCCTGTGAATCCAGTGAATAGGTGTTTCGTCTTTCTTTTCAGCAATCAGATTCTTAGCGAAATTTGAGATGGGCTGCAAAGGATCGTCGTTCAATGGACTTCCAGCCACTACCGGAATGTACTCGTCCAAAAGATTTACCATTTGTCGTGCCATTTTTGTTTTTGCCTGGCCACGTAATCCTAAAAATAAAATATTGTGGCGGCTTAAAATAGCACGTTGCAATTCAGGAATAACAGTTTCTTCGTAGCCGAAAATTCCGTCGAAAATCTGCTGATTGTTTTTTAACCTCAAGATTAAATTTTCACGTAACTCATCCTTAATTGTTAAGAATTTATAACCGGATTTTTTTAATTCTCCTAATGTTTTTATGGTTGGTTGACTCATGATTTTTTGGTTTGTCTTGTCTTGTTTCTCTTTAATCTCGCTTCCCTTTGGTCTGCCTTTATATTTTTTTACTTTTTTTATTCGTATAGTCTCTGAAGATCATTTCTCCTAATCCTTTGAGCCCAGTAAAATAAGCCTTTCCCTGGTTAGCTTCGGTAAATTCATCAATGAAGCTTTTCAGATAATTATCGCGTGCTACCATAAACGTGGTGATCTCTATTTTACTGCGTTTGCAGGAAGCCGCGAGTGTTAAACATTTATTTACAATACGTCTGTCGAGTCCATTGCTATTTTTGTAATACATCCCATTGGGCTCCTTAATGCAAGAAGGTTTTCCGTCGGTGATCATAAAAATATGTTTATTGGTCGCTTTCTTTTTACGCAGGATGGATGTTGCTAACTCCAGACCCGCAACGGTGTTTGTATGGTAAGGCCCAACTTGTAAGTAAGGAAGATCTTTTAATTGAATTGACCAGGCATCGTCACCAAAAACAATAATATCAAGACTGTCTTTCGGATAATTTCTTTTTACCATTTCGGCCATGGCCATTGCCACCATTTTAGCAGGAGTGATCCGATCTTCACCATAAAGAATCATGCTATGGCTGATGTCGATCATTAAAACAGTTGCCGTTTGTGTTTTAAATTCCTGCTCGCCGACTAAAAGGTCGTTTTCTGTCAGCTTAAAATCGTCGAGACCATGGTTGATCTGCGCTTGCTTCAACGATTCAATCATAGCAATGCTTTGTGGCGAGTCACCAAATTCATAAGCGCGGAGATCCATGCTGATCTCTTCTCCGTTTTTTCCTGTAAATTTAGTTTTATGATTTCCGGACGCGCCTTTTTTTAGTTTTCCAAAAATATGCTCCAAAGCATTGTTACGAATAGCTTGTTCGGTTTTTGGCGTAATGGCCAGGCCGCCTTTCCCATCGTTTTTGTCACGTAGATAGCCACGTTTTTTAAGATCGTTTACAAAATCATCAAACGTATAATCGTCGTTAGTGAGTTCGTATTCTTTGTCCAGCTCTTTAAACCAGTCGAGCGCTTCTTCCACATCCGCACTGGTATGAGTAATGAGCTGCTTGAAGATCTTAAACAGTTCTTCAAACTTTGATTTGGGATCTGCGAGAAAATTTTTAAACCTGAATCCGGACACAGTTATAAAACAATTTTTGGTTTATAAAGTTCAGTAAAAATGCACGAAACTAATGTTAATTAAGATCAAAAAACCTTACTTCTTTGGGATGCTACTAAAGGTTCCTATTATGGTATTGCTGCTTCCAGCGGAAGTGTAAACACTGTGAAAGTTTCCGGATACAAGCAGCCCTGTATTTTCAGTAATCACAACAGACCCTGACTTGCAGGAGTAAGTGGTGCCGCCGTCAGTATATTCTAAAGTAATGCCATTAGATGGAGCGATGTTGTGTGTTCCTTTGCTGAGGTCTTCTAATAAAATGTCTATATTTTTCCCCCCTGTTTTTGTGCCATATATATTATTGTATGCAGGAACAAAAAACGTTTCATTTGCAACAACTTCAGCGCCGCCATTAATGGTCCACGCGAACTTTGCAGGAGGGGGTGTAACTGTTCCTGGGGTTTCCTCTTCCGGCTCATCTTCGTCTTTAGCACAGGCTGAAAAAAGAAATGTAAAAACAAGTAGTAACCCTATGAATTTAAAAACACTTTTAGTTTGCATAGTGCTAAAGTAAAAAAAATCGCTGAGTTTAAAAACCGTTTTGAACAATAATTTCGTGGCGTTGCAAAAGTCCAGGGAGGCTTTGCAATGAGAATTTTGCTTTTTTTATTTTATTTACCTCCGGATCAATTACCAGATGGATGCAGCTCGTAAGGTCGACCCCACTTAAATTAGTGCCTGGAAAAAGAGCGTCGTAAAAATCACAGTTTGCAAATGTGGATTTAGAAAGGTCTGCTTGCGTAAAATTAACACCATGCATTTTGCAACTTTTAAAAGAGCTTTTATTCATTTTCTTTTTATCGAACGACGCGTAATCCATCATGCAATTCTCAAAATGCACTTCAAATGCAAAGTCTTTTGCGCCAGCGAAATTAAGTCCAAGGAGTTTACAATTTTTGAATACGCAATTCTGTAAAATAGATTGCGTAGTTTTCAAATTGCTGAAGTTGCAGGTTTTGAAGATACAGTCTCTGAAAGTGAGTTGCGAAAGGTCGGGAAAGATGCACTGAGAAAATTCGCAGTACTCGAATTCTTTCCGGCTTTTATAATCAACCGACAAATCAATGGCGCTAAAAAATTCTAAGGACGGTTTGATAATGTGCATATTCCTTTATTCTTCAACTGTTTTAATCGCCGTGCCATCGGAGTAATAAACAATTATTACGCCTTTATAATTTTCTCCTACCGCTCTACCTAGCAAATCCAAGGTTTTTATGACTCGGATTTCGCGTCCGGGAGAATTATCAATGACAACTACCGGCGAATTTTTTGTCTGCCTATCAAAATCGGTTTGGGTGAGGCGGTAATAGTTAATTGTTTTTTCAGGATTTTCAAAAGAGCTGGAATAATGCTTTACGCTGCTTGAATTTTTTGCGCCTGATATATTTGCGATGGGGTCCCAATCTGAACCGTTTAAGCTGTGTTCGATTGTAAAATAATCGTTATTGGTTTCTGTGGCTGTACTCCATTTAAGTGTGTTCTTATTGTTATAATTGATTCCTGAAAAGGTAATTAGTTCTATCGGTAGTGCACCACAAATGAAGGTTTGAAGTAAAAAATTATCAAGGGCGGGAATGTTGTTACCTGCACCATCAACGTCCAGACCTACGATCATGTTTCCATCTCCTACCCAGTATAAATTCTGATTTGGTGTAAGTGTAGGGCTGGTCCACACAACTGCATTATTGACGTACATATTTCCTGTACCCGTACAATTGTCATAAGTGAATCGGTAGTTTCTGAAAGTGTTGTCCTGTGGAATATTTACATTAGTGCCGGTTACAGTTGTTACTAGGGTGCCGGTAACAACCCTGTAAGTCACCCTGAAATTTGCTGCGCCATTATTGGAAATAAAAACACCTCTTCTAAACATTGAAGCAATAGATTCGTTTCTCCTGTAGTCCACGCTGATATCAATACTTGCAACATCAAAAACATTTCCCGTATTGGGAATCGTAAGATTAATGTCAACGGTCGGGAGCCCTGGATTTAAACCATTTGTGCCGCCTACACCCCCTGTGGTTGAAGATGCATTACTGCCAACAGAAGTGGCGTTGGGACCAACTAGGGCTGTGGTAACAGGATTACTATCCCAGGTAAAGTAACTTATGATTTGAGCTTTAACAGAATAGGAAAACAGTACAGAAAAAAAAACTAATATGTGGAGACCGGTTTTCAAGAAATTAGAGTGAGCTAAAGATACTCATTAATGCTAAGCTTTGATACTTGCCTATGAAGTTGAAAATCGCCTAATGTTAAAATTTGTTTTTTAATGGATTTCCAGTGACGTATTTTTCCGTCTCTTATCCACTCAATAGCGGTTTCCAGATGGGGCCACTGGGTATTACTTAAATCGGTTGGATACATTATTTGTAGTTTTAGTGAACAACAAATAAATTAGCTTATTCAATCGGTTTAGGTTACCCATAATATTATTTTCAACATAAATTTAAACAGGCTCTAAGAATATATATTTATATTCGAAATTAAACCGCAAACTATGAATAGAATCCGAAGATCTTTAGTACTTGCATTTATTTTGATGGCAAGTGTCATGATAATGGCAGGCTGTAAAAAGAAAGAAATCCAGGGATCCAAAGGAGACGCTGGGACGCCAGGTGGTGGTGGCAATTCGAGTATCAGCAATAGTGATGTGTTTACTATTGCATCTACTCAATGGAAACAAAGTTCTGATTCTTTGCGCTGGGAAGTGATCATTCCATCATCGCTCGTTACTGAGGAAGTGGCTGCCAAGGGAAGTGTAAAAGTGTTCGTCCGCTACGGAACATCGTGGACAGAGCTTCCGAACACACGCCTTGATCTTTTTACACAGTTCAGTTTTCAAAAGGGAGTCGTAAAACTGGATTATTTTGATATTCATGGTAGTTTACCTGAAAAGCCAGTCACTTCAGATTACCGAATTGTCACACTTTATGTGAGCGGAAAACAAATAAAAGATGAGACCAATATTTTTGTTTTGGAGCAATATGAATACAAGCAATAATTATAAACACCTGCGCAAATTGCACAGCATACTCCTTGTGGTTACCGTTCTGTTGTTTACAGACTGCACTAAACAGGTTGCAGGCCCGAAAGGGGATCCTGGAAAACCGGGAACACCTGGTAACCTCCGGCAATCGGTTATTAGTTCTCTGAAGGTTGCTTCTCAGTCATGGACCTTGAATAATGCCAAGTGGGAAGTTTTGATCTTCGACGAAACCATCACCAACACGGTAATTAATAAGGGAGAAGTGATCTTGTATATGCAAAAGGATTCAACATGGTGGGCTTTGCCTCATGGCGAAAAATTTATCTTCACTCAGTATAGCATCGAGCAAGGTATTGTCCGGTTGCAATGCACTCACGTTCATGGAGGCGTTCCGGACAGGCCTTTAGATGCGAATTATCGTGTGATAGTTCTTGCGCCAGGAAATTAATAGAGCGTTAAGTCGCAAAGGTGGCAGCACGCGGATGTATTATTTCTGCTTTTTTAAGACCATCGTATTGCGCAATGAAATAATGTATGCCAGCTAAGATATTGTGGGTTTCCACGAAGGCTTCAAAATTAAAATCGATTTGGAGGATTGTAAATCTGAATTTGTGGTGGTTTAAATCAAATTTTTCTACAAGAATATTCTTTTCAGGCTTTACAATTTCGTTACCAAACAGCGACTGTGGCTTTACCTTAAAGTGCAGATAGTAGTCGATGGCAAGCAATTGTTTTAGAATTGGGTCGTTAGGATACGCCTGTTCGACAAATTTTGTAGCTATCTCGAAAACGTCATTCAATGAGTACTTGTGATAATCTCTTATGGTGCCGAAGTATTTCCCAAGTTCTAAAAGAAACTCAAAAATGCTGTAGTGGGTAGCAACATATTTTAAAGTATGAATTGCTTTTTTCCCATTCCAATAAATTTCGAGCGCATTTTCCAGCTTAACAATATCTGCTAATTCTTCTTTGGAGAGGTATTTGCTCTGGATAATTTGATAAGGTGGATTAGGATCATAAACAAACTGATGCTGCTCTTTGTTCCTCATAGTTGTGCCTTTGAGGAATTTTAAAAATCCTAACTGCATTTCAGGTGCGAACAATTTAAATGTTTCTTCAATGCTATACTTGATGTCGTCCCAATAATCCAAAGGAAGCCCAACAATAAGATCAAGGTGCATTTCGATCTTGTAATCCAGTTGCTTGATAATACCTTTCGTTTTCTCGAAGCTCTGTTTTCTGCTTACTTCTAAATTTGCTTTTTGGTTTACTGTTTGAATGCCGATCTCAAATCGAAACAAGTCTTTCGGAACGTGTTCGTGAATAAAATGTATGATGTCCGGGTGAAGTATATCTGCAGTGATCTCGAATTGAAAAACATTCTCAGGCCGGTGATGTTCTAAAATGAATTTAAAAATGTCAATCGTGAAATCTCTTTTGATATTAAAAGTCCTGTCTAAAAACTTGACAACCTTTCCATGCTGCATCATGTATAGTAAAGTAGCTTTGATACTGGCGTCTGGTAAGTAGCGCACTTTATTATCCAGGCTTGCCAGGCAGAATTCGCATTTGTAAGGGCAGCCACGCGAAGTCTCGATGTATAAAACTTTATTGGCCAGGTCTTCTGGTTTATCAAAACGGTAGGGCATGCTGTCTGCAAATTTCTTCACATCAAAAATTGGTGCAGAAGGATTTGCAACAATCTCTTCGTTGTGTTTGCGAACGAGATTGGGAACAAGTGCAACATCGGGAAAAGAATTAAGAAATTCGTTAAACGCTGTTTCACCTTCACCTGCAATAATATAGTCAACACAATCAAGAGCAATAACGGCTTCGTATTCGTAACTTACTTCCGGACCGCCCAATAGAATTTTTGTATTCTTATTTAAAGCTTTTATTTTTTTTGCAACTTCCAGCGTCTGAGTGATATTCCAGATATAACAGCTGAAAGCAACCACTTCAAATTGAGAGCAGTGAGCAGCTACCTCATCCTTATTTTCTTTTATTGTAAATTCTTTCCACTCCAAACCTTCGCGTTCCTGATTTAATTCATACAATAAGCGAATAGCTAAATTCGTGTGAATGTATTTGGCATTAAGAGTAGTAAGTAATATGCGCATGGCCTGCAAAGATAAGATTTTTAGCTCAATTAAGGCTTTGGCAAGGTTTTTCTATAATCGACACCCTTCCTAAATACCCATCTTCCAAAAACGGTAAGCAATAAAGGGAAGATTATTTTTCCAAGTGTGTAAACAAATCCTTCGGTAGATGATCCCATTCTTGTGAATGCATCAAAGGCTTGCACCAGAATCAAAATGGAAAAAATAATGATAATTATTCCAAATAAAATTAAAAGAAGACCGACTGTTTTTCTCATCTCAACTGAAGATACGGAAGCTTATTTTTTAGAAGAAAAATTTGTGCCTACTGCCCCACTGATAAAAGTGCTTAGTCCCTCGCCCTTCGCCGCGAGAGCTTTCATTTCTTCAACCAATTGTCTTCCGGGACGCTTATAATCATAAGTGTAAATACCGCTTTCGCCTTCAAATTTTACTTTGATAAAGGTTCTTCCGATCTCGTAAGCTACAACGCCCGAATCACCGGAGAGATTTTTATACGTTTTCATATCTTCTGCAAGATACATAAATTATAACTTATGCCCACGGGAGGGGAACCGACTTTGGTCTTGCAAGATAACCTCCCAACAACGCAACTGGAAGATAGCCCATTAGTGCTGCCAGCCACATCCAGGCCGGGTGAGGAGTCATTATCAGGTTTAAAAGTGCCAGGGCCAATAAAATTCCACCGGTAATAAGGGCAGTTTGTTTCCAGTAGACACGATTAATTTTTACCGCAAGCATAGCACCTAAAAAAGAGGAGCCTAGCCAAAAAATGGTCATAATAACTAAAACATAAATAGGAATCGAATCGATAAAAATTCTCATTTCGTCGCGATTGCCCGAATCAAGCCCTTTTGGTAACGGACTTAGTGCTTTGCAGGTAGAATCTCCAATAAAGACAATAGCGATTCCTGCAACAACCCCTAATATAATCGCAAATAGTCTTTTCATAACTATTAATGCCTCAAAATTCATACCATCGAAAATGGTGGGGAAACACTTAGATACAATAAGAAATTTTATAGACTATCTATTCCAAAACTATTTTTTTCCGGATACAAATATTATCCGCCGTAAACAAAGTCAGAAAATATCTGCCATCTGGAAAGTCCGAAAGATCAATTTCATACGCCCTTTCATTTATTTTTAAAGTTTTTACTTTTGTAATTCGGCCCAGGTTATCGGTTGCGATTAAATTATTTAGTGCTATTCCTTCAAGCCTCACCCTTTTATCATGAGTGGGATTAGGGAAAACACGAACGGACGCATGTTGGTCATTTTCTTCCACGCCTGCTGTCACCGCAGTTTTTCCGGCAATGGCGATATCGTCCAGCACAACATAACCACCATTTACGAATTCCGCAGCGAAAACAAATTTTACAATGGACGCGGGAAGGGAAGCGAAAGTATGCGTGCAGTTCGAAAGGCTCATATTTTGGGCGTCCAGTGGGGGTTGGTAATCACTTGAATACAATAAAGTATAAGTAGTGTTCGCACTAAAACCACTTCCCCAGCGGGCTAGGAATTGCGGGCCGTTCCCCGCATCGTAAAAAAGTGTAACGTTAGGACCAACAAAATTATTGGCAACTGACGCAGCAATAAAGCTAACCGTAAAGTTGGCCAATCCATTCACGTTAACAGTCGGAGTATGAATCGTTGTTGTGATGGATGCTGAACCTGCTTCCTGCGTAAAAATGCAGCCACTGCCTGAACTTCCTAGGTTTGCATTCAGGCTCCAGGTAGCGGCGGGACTCTGCGTCCAGTTGGCCGAAACTCCGAAGTTAAAATTTTCGCTGAAGAGCTGTGCTTTGCCTGCTGTATTAAAAACCGCAACAAGGTAAAAGAATAAAAAGAGGCGCTTTAATTTTTTCATGATACTTTTTTTAATGGGTCGGTTTAGTTTTCCAGATGTCCGCACAAAGTTACGCTATTTGCCGAAAGAATATTTTGCACAATACAGGGACCGCCTTGGAATAACCAACGCAAAGTAGTTTATAGAATAATGGAAAAAAGAAGCTTCTCTCAAAAGCCCTTTCAGGATCTATCCTCAGCAAAATTAGGCCTTCCAAGAGATGCGGAACATCCCAAAATCTTTCGAGACCAGCATGACCCCTTGGACGTATGAGACGACCTTTTCTCTTACTGGCATTTGTTTTGTAGCTAATCCATTAAAAATAATACTATGAAAGCATTAGCAGTTGTTCTCATCATTGCAGGAAGCATCATGATGATTATTACCGGAGTAAATCTTGTAACTAAAGAAAAAGTAGTTGACCTGGGAAAGTTAGAGATTACTAAAAAAAAGAACAATCCCGTAAGCTGGTCACCTATTGTTGGTGCAGTTTTATTGGTAGCAGGAATTGGCACATTTGCAATGAGCAAGAAAAAGGCAATGTGATCGTGATAGATCTGCCCTCCTAACCTAACTGCAAATTAAAAACTGCGGAGTAGGCACGTTGCATCGTGATAGGAATGGTAACTTGGGTCAATAACGGATACTTAACTTCGCTCAAAGAGCCTGTTCTCTCTCTCAATTTTTTTAATTTTTTTGGACAGGTTAGTTATAAGAATTTTTGATGCTTTAGCATAACACTCCATGGGTTTTGCGCCGGCAACATCTATAATAGCTTAGGTAAAAAGCTCTCTTCCTTTCTTGTCCAGAAATATTGCCTGTATCGTTAGATAACTATATCTTTTTGTAATACCGGAAACATATCCAGGATCTATATTGATTGTTTTGACTAAAAGTGTTACCGGAGAATTAGTTGCATAATTTGTACCCGACATCCCAGCCCTAAAACCGAGTTTGTTAAACATGGTTTCGAATTTTCGCTCATACTTATTCTTACGCGAATTAAACCAGTCTTGCCGGCATCTTTCACCCTTTCCAATGCCATTGCGCTCCTTCTGCTCAATTTTTTTTCTTCAAAAAATCTGCTTCACTACCACCATATACTTTTTGATCAGTGTAATCGTATTGGATATTTATTTGTTGTGACTCAAAAGGTTTTATATCGCCCTTGATTGTAATTTCTAGCGGTTTTCGGCCAACAACAAATGCTGGACCTGTATAGTAGCTTTGAGACTCAAGTAATAAATACGCGTGTAACAGGAGAAACGTTATAAGCAGGTTTAATTTCTTCATTTTAATTGGCTTAATATTTGGGTTCATGTGTGGATAAATCAACGTGTTTTTTTTACCAAAGAAAGCAAAAAGAATCAGGTATATCTGGTAAGTAGTGTCTGTCCGAAAACTACGCGTTTGGATGGAAAAATTCAGTTTCGAGGCGTGTTAAAAAAAATGATTGTGAGGTTTACTGGGGTAAATGAGCGATTATTTTTTTTGACACAACGACGAAAATGGAGTTTTTGGCCAAACACTAAGTAGTTGTTTTTAAGAATCCATCGTTAAAAACTTCTTATCTTTTAAAAGCACGAGTGGTTTTTTTTCGTAATTTCATTTACTCGAATCAATGCTTTGAAAAATTACGTAGTCTTTGTTTTTTTTTTATTAAGTGTTAGCGCCGACTGCCTTTCACAATCTGCTATTTGCGCATATAAATACCGAAAAAGAATAACATTTGATCCGGCGCGGGTAAGCGGGCCTTCAGATCTCGCAGCTTTTCCGGTTCTTATAGACATAGCTACTGATAACGACCTTAGGACGGTTGCAAATGGTGGTCATGTGGAAAATGCAAACGGATTCGATATTGTATTTACGGGCGATGATGGCGTTACTTTTCTGAATTTTCAGCTTGAAAAATTTACGGCAACCACCGGTCAGCTTACAGTCTGGGTTAACCTTCCCATTTTATCTACCTCCATTGAAACGGATATTTATATGTATTACGGCAATACGGCAATTGGTAGCGACCAGTCAAGTACAGCAGTGTGGACCAATTATCATGGGGCCTGGCATCTGGAGAATGGAAGTTTCTCCGACAATTCACCCAGTGGCTATAATTTCACCAATAATGGAACCACAAACCAGTCACCCGCGTTTATTAGCGATGGAAGAGCCAATAACGGAACACAATGGCTCGAATCTGCCACCTTCCCGAATATGACAACGAACTTCAGTATGTCGGCATGGATATACACAACGGATAATACCCGGGCGGGGCAGCGTATTTTTTGCGACGACGTGAATAACTCTGGTGGCTATGCCCTGAGTATTGGCGATAACGGTGCAGGCTCTCTTCGCTTTTTTTCAAGGAGTTCAAATCCGGTAGTTCTCGATACACCAAATAATACGATTCTGAATAATACCTGGTATTATGTGACCGCTGTGGCAGACATTACAAACCTTGTGAAGAGGATTTACATAAACGGAGTGCAAATAGTATCGAGTGCTTATACCAATGCCTGGGGCACAGATGCGGGCAACGCTTCTGCTGCTGGCGAAACGGCTGCTGGTGAAACCGCGAACAGGCTCGCAGGACGCATTGATGAAGTGCGTGTTTCAAAATTTGCAACAACAGCCGATTGGTCGCTCACCGAATACAATAACCAGAACTCTCCCGCAACATTTTATGCCATTTCGGTGGAACCAAAAATATGGGCGGGAGGAACCAGCACAAATTATAATACTGTTACAAATTGGTTGAACAGTGCGCCGCCGAATTCTGGCGACGATGTTTTAATTAATAACGGAAGCAATCAACCCACGCTACAGGGGAATGAACAGGTTAATTCCATTTTTATAAGAACAGGAGCAACCCTGAATATGTCAAACAGAAGACTTTCGGTACGGTCTGATATTTCTAATTGCGGCACCATTAACGGAGGAACGGGCGAGGTAAGGCTCAACGGAAGTAATGCTTTCGTTCAGAATCAGAATCTTTCCGGATCGGGAGTTTATAATTTCAATGATCTGACTATTAACAATACATTCGCTACCAACCCTTCTGTTATTTTAGGGAAAGACGTAAGTATTACTGGCGCCCTCGCATTAACTTCTGGTATTGTCTATTCAAGTTCTACAAATATCCTCTCCCTATCAACAGGCGCTACTTCCAGCAGTGGTTCAGCCACGAGCTTTGTATCGGGCCCAATATCAAAAACAGGAAATACAGATTTTATTTTTCCAACAGGCAAGGGAACGCGTTGGAGAAGAGCAAGTGTTACAAATATTACCGCATCTTCAACTTTTGTAGGAGAGTATTTTAATACAGCGTTTACAAGTACTACGCCGGTTAATTCGCCGCTGAATAACATTAGCACTACCGAGTACTGGCAGGTGAGCAGAACCGGAGCTGGTAACGCTAATTTATCTTTGCATTGGGAAGACGCGTCCGCAAGCGGGATTGATAACTGCGCCGATCTTACGATAGCTAGGTGGAACGGGGCTTCCTGGGATGAACGTCCCGCAACAACGGTTGGCGGTTCGAGCTGCGCAGGAACCGGCACAGGAAGGCTTATTACAAATGCTGCGCTTACCGCATTCAGTCCTTTTACATTTGGCTCAAAAGCTAATGGTATAAATCCACTGCCTGTTCAGCTGCTTGAATTTACCGCAGCGTGTAATAACTCCAAAGTTCTGTTGGCCTGGAGTACGGCTTCAGAAAAAGACAATGATCATTTTGTTCTTGAGCGTAGCGAAGATGGAACAAATTGGTTGGAAATCAGCAAAGTTAAAGGCTCTGGTACAGTTTCTTCACTGAAAAATTATTCTTTTGTGGATGACTACCGGGCAGATAAAGTTGTGTATTACCGGTTAAGTCAGGTAGATGCAAATGGTGAAAAAGAACAATTTGAAATCATAACAGCAGATTGTAAGTCGAATGAAAACCAAGTAAATATGTATCCAAATCCCGCAATTAATGAGTTGACGCTTGATCTAACTCTTTCTCAGAATTACGGAGAAAGAAGCATAAAAATAATTGATAATCTGGGCAGAATCTGCCAGCAGGAAAACCTTAACTTAATGAAAGGTGAAAGTGTTTATAAAATTGCGCTGTTTTTATTGCCCGGCTCATATACAATCGTGTTTGTATCAGATAATCTGAATCTGCTTCGAAAAAAATTGATCATCAGGTAAATGCTGTTCTCGATAAAGTAAAGTGAGAGGCGCATTAACTGAATTAATTTCCGTTTAAATTTTAAAATCTATTTCATTTCTCTTTGCAGAAACTAAGTTTGTCGAAGTGTTTTTTTGTCAAGGAGCTGATCGAGGTGTAATAAAAATGTCACTTCGAGCGGAGTCAAGAAGTCGATATTTTTGGTGTTGTTATCTGTCTTTTTTCGAATTTCGCCACTTGCTAACCTTAGCTCAGCAGTATCTGCCACAAACTGACGCATCTGATCAAATAAATTTTATTGAGCACCAGCTCATCTCGCAAGCTTTCCGCCAAAGGCGAATCATCCTGAGTTTTCATACTTTTAAATTTTATAACCTATTCCATTTCTCTTTTCGGGATGGTCTTTCTTCTCAAGAAGCTCGTCTAAATATTTGAATACAACTTCGATGTTTTTAGAATTGTTTTCGGTTTTGCGACGAATGTCTTCAATAGCGATCTTTAACTCAGTATTATCCATAAGGATTTGTCTCATTTTAGTGAAAATGCGCATAATTTTTATGTTTACAGAAATCGATCTTTCACTTTTTAATACACTTGATAGCATAGCTACTCCTTGTTCTGCGAAACAATAGGCCGAATATCTTAGACCCGTCTTGTCTGAATTGGAGGTCACAAACTGTGACCTCCAATTTTCAAACTCATTTTTAGTCATCTCGAACATAAAGTCCTCTGGAAATCGTTTTATATTTCTTTTGACAGATTGTTTCAAAACTTTCGTTTCCACACCATAAAGCTCCGCCAAATCTCTGTCAAGCATTACCTTTTGACCTCTGATCAAATAAATGTTATTAAGTACCAGCTCATCTGGCACACCTGCCGCCATGGGCGAATCGTTTTGACTTTTCATACCATTAATTTTTTGTTTGAATTGTACTCCGCAAATTATCTGCGGTTACATGCTTGTAGGGATAGAATTGCTCCTATGATTTTAAATTTTGTACCAAAGTAAAATTATAGTTTTGCAAGGAAGGTGCTTGCTATGGATTGTAGTATTTTATTTTGCAGCAGGATTACAGATCCGGCGAGCTGGGTTGTCGCGATATTACATATTTTAGTGAGTTATTATGTATAATAAAGGGTGAATGTGTTGCGATGATTAATTGAGAAGTCTGTAATCCTTTTTCACTTGTAAAAAGCTTCTTAAAAAAATTAAGCGCTTTTAACTGCCAATTAGGATGTAGACTTATTTCGGCTTCATCTATTAAAACTAGTGCTCCTATTGCGCTTTCTTTATCCTTAAGTAGTGTTTGGCCGAAAACTCCATTTTCGTCGTTGTGTCAAAAAAAATAATCGCTCATTTACCCCAGTAAACCTCACAATCATTTTTTTTTAACACGCCTCGAAACTGAATTTTTCCATCCAAACACCTAGTTTTCGGACAAACACTAAGTAGAAAACTTCCTCTAAAAACTATTTGTTTTTCTCCTGAACTCAATTTTTCAATATTCATTTCTCTTCCGCCTTCTTCAAAAATAATTTCTTTATTGCCTTCAGTGTTTTCTATTCTCCTATGTTTTTTCTTGGGAAACATATAGTCGAACGCGGACGTAAATATCCTCATTCTGCCGTCAAGTCTCCGTTCGTCAATAATTCCGCCTTTGTTATTTCTTGCCCATTCTGTAAACTCTAAAGCATCAGTACTTTATATATCGACTAATAACTGAGTTATTTGAGTAGCCAAATTTTTATCGGATCTAATAATGTTAGTAGTTTGAATGTCAAGCTCTAGAGCAGTTACAGCCTTAATTTTTTCTGGCGCGAAATTAATCTCTACATCCGAAAATATTGTTCTTAGTATTCCCTCTCATATCAGGTTGTGCAAAAAACAGATGATTTGGAAGATCAAAATTATTTTCCCATTTTCTATAGAACTTGTAATCCTAAATTGTCCAAAATTCGTAGTGTTTTTGCTGTAATCAAGGTATATATTTACCACATTGTCAATTATTTTTTTTGGAAAATGTGGACTGTAGTAATCGTTTGCCCTAATAATTTCAAGCTCTCTATTTAAAAGTTCAATTTCGAAAAATCTTTTTTCGTTAGATTTTTCACGCAGATGAATAAGAGTAGATAACTCAGAAATTAAGTTTAACAAAAGAGATTTTCCAACCGCATTTTCACCCGCAAGAATAATAGTGTTAATTGTTTTTCCTTCTTTATCTGCAAAGTCAAGTTTTAAATTTCCAAGGATCGGATGATTCTCAAATTCTTTTTTTCGGATTTTCATGTTTATTCATTAAAAAAGCCCCTCAATTATAAAACTGAGAGGCTCCTTATTATTTTGTATTTAAATCTGCGTTATCTGTAAAATCTGCGTCCTGCCTCTTGTAGTGGCAATCAGCGGAGTCGAGTGTCAGGTCGAGGGTCAAAATGTCGAACCAAGCTTTACGAAGATATGTTAAAAATAGTTCGGCTAAAAGAAATATTTGATTGATAAATGGATAGCTTCCGTAAAAGAATACGTATTTCACGTAAAAAGCCTTCAAAATATTAATCTTAATTATTTAATAACTAGGCCAAAATAGATAAAATGCAATAAACTGGTGTATCCCATGGCCCGATACAAATTCTACAATAACGAAACTCAGTAGTTACAGGCCAACAGAGTGACGATGGAGCAAATCATCTGACACTATTAAAACAACTCTCCGATGAACCAAAATTATCTGAAAGAACTAATAGGCGATGAGACAATTGTTCTGCTCGGTACTGCTGTAATCAATTTTAAACGCCTCATCAAACTGAGGTGTTGGTACGATGAAAATCTGGCTGACATGAATTGGGCTCACTTCAGAAGTTTACTTTTTTATACAGCAGGCTATTAAACAAGCTACGATCACACAGTTTATTACATTACATTCAATGGCACTTCATTTTTATTATTTCTGAAATACTCAGATATATTCATAACTTTTTCTATTGAAAATAGGGAACGAATGTTTAATGTTCTAAGTTTATATATAGAAACCAATTCACCCAAAGATCTTTGTTGTTTCAAATCTCAAGATATTTCTTTATTAATATATTCAGCGCGATATTACATAACAAAATGTTTGTTCTGTGCTTTTTTTTA
>Ga0335394_10000943_pt1 | contig 32155 bp, 28 predicted proteins | sample MAT03_FD_205741 | JGI IMG/M metagenome (GOLD analysis project Ga0335394, IMG submission 205741) | Freshwater microbial communities from Lake Fryxell liftoff mats and glacier meltwater in Antarctica - MAT-03 (spades assembly) (version 2) ...
GTGACACTTTCGAACCAGCGTCGACCTCGCGACCGGCGAAGATCAGCAGAAAGAATCCGAGCCCAGCGAGGAAGAGTCCGAACACCATCTTCATGCTCGTGGCGGGTTCCCTTCCACGCTTCTGCAACCAGAGCCAGAACCATCCGGCGAACGGTCCGATCAGGATGATGCAGAGCGGTTGCACACTCTGGAACCAGCTGGCCGGAATACGATCGAGACCGAACCACGACGCGCCCTGTGTGAGGTCCGTATCGCGATCGGCAAACAGGGTGAGTGAACTTCCGGCCTGTTCGAACACGAGCCAGAAGAAGACCACGAAGAACGACACCAGCACCAGCGCCCAGACGCGGTCGCGCTCCTCGCCGCGCGTGCCCAGCACTGCGACGGTGAACGCGGCGCCGATGATCACGCCGTACGCCAGCGACATCGCGCCGGAGAGCGAGAACACCCAGGCGGGAACGCCGATCGTCAGCCACGTCTGAATCGACGCAAGCGTCGCAACGAGTGCCCCGCCAGCGGCACCGACCGCGGCGTTGCGACCGTACGACGGGATGCCAAGCTCACCGATCTCCGCGGCAGTTTCAGCGTCGCGCAGATGCTGCGGTGCCATCCCGATGCCGGGCAGATATTTATCGCGGCCGAGGAGGTAGACGATCAATCCGAGCACCATGCCCACGCCGGCCGCACCAAAGCCCATGTGCCATCCGAAGCGTTCATCCTCGGCGAGGAATCCGCAGACCAGTGGTGCCAGAAAGGCGCCGAAGTTGAAGCAGCTGTAGAAGATCGTGAATCCCGCGTCGCGGCGCGGGTCGCCATCGGCGTACAACTGCCCAACCATCGTCGAGACATTGGGCTTGAAGAAGCCGGTGCCGATCACCACCGCGATCAGGCCGGTGTAGAAGAACGTCATGCCCTCGACGGCCATCAGAAAGTGACCGATGGCAATGATGACGCCGCCGATCACGAGGGAGCGTCGCGTGCCGATGAAGCGATCGGCGAGATATCCACCGATCATCGGTGTGAGGTAGACGGCCCCGGTGTAGGCGCCGTACAGCCGCGAGGCATCCTGCCCACTCCAATGCAACGCCTTCGTGAGGTACAACACGAGGATGGCGCGCATGCCGTAGTACGAAAAGCGCTCCCACATTTCGGCGGCCGCCAGCAGGCCAAGGCCGCGCGGATGGCCGAAGAAGCCACGATCACCCGATGCAACGGATGCAGAATCAGACCCAGATGATGCAGCGGCCACGGAGGTCAGGGTGCGGGTGATGTTGCGCGTCGACGGCTGCGCAGCGCGGCAGCTGGCAGGAAGAATTCGCGTGCACCCGCCGGTTGCTTGAGGCAGGCAGCCCAGTGCCCGGGCGCCTTCTCCTCGAGTGCAGGCACCGTCTGCGTACACGCGACGTCTTTGTCTGGGTGAAAACAGCGCGGATGAAACACGCACCCACTCGGCGGATTGGCTGGCGAGGGTGGGTCTCCCTCGAGCACGATGCGATCGCGCGGTGCGAGTGGGTCGGGAAGCGGAATCGCTGAGAGCAGCGCCTGCGTGTACGGCATCCGCGGTGATGCAAAGAGCGTCTCGGTTTCCGCCAGTTCGACGATGCGACCCAGATACATCACCGCGACGCGCGTGGCCAGATGCTCCACCACCCCAAGATCATGGGCAATGAAGAGGTATGTGAGGCCTCGGTCGCGCTGCAGGTCCTGCAGGAGGTTGATCACCTGCGCCTGCACCGAAACGTCGAGCGCCGACACCGGTTCATCGAGAACGATGAACTTCGGTTCCACCGCCAGAGCACGCGCGATACCGACGCGCTGACGTTGACCACCGGAAAACTCGTGTGGAAACCGGCGCGCCCACTCGGGTCGCAAACCAACCTCTTCCAGCAGCGACTGCACTCGACGATCGGCGGCGGCGCCTTCGGCGAGCCGATGAATGATCAGCCCTTCCTTCACCGTGTCGCCGATCGTCATGCGTGGATTGAGCGACGCGTACGGGTCCTGAAAAACCAGCTGGATATGGCGCCGCATCCGTCGCAGCGCGGCACCCTGCAGTGTGGAGAGGTCCACCCCATCAAAGGTGATCTGACCGCTGGTGGGTTCGATCAGGCGCAGAATGCAGCGGCCTGTGGTGGTCTTGCCGCACCCGGATTCGCCCACCACGGCCAGCGTCTCACCAGCCGCCACATCGAACGACACGTCGGTCACCGCGCGCACACTCCCCAGCACACGATTGAGAATCCCGCCACGAATCGGAAACGACTTCGAGAGCGCAGATACGCGAAGCAGCGGTGCGCTCACGCGTGGACCTCTGCGCCCGTCGCGACCCGGTGACTCGGTTCCGACACCAGATGGCAGCGTGATGTGCGACCACCGCCCAACTGGTGCAACGGTGGCGCTTCAGTGGTGCAGCGGCTCCACATGTGCGCGCAGCGATCGGCGAAACGGCATCCGGATGGCCACGCCCCGGGTGGCGGCACCGTCCCCGGAATTGTGGTGAGCCGCTCGCGTCGTGTTCCCGCGCGCGGCATCGCTGCCAGCAACCCCTGTGTATACGGGTGTTGCGGCGACGCGAAAAGTTCGGCCACTGGCGCCTCTTCCACGATCTGTCCGGCGTACATCACGGCGACGCGCTGCGCCGACTCGGCGACGACACCGAGATCGTGGGTGATCAGGAGCATCGATGCGCCGCGCGCGCGCTGTGCTTCGCGCAACAGATCCAGAATTTGCGCCTGAATCGTGACATCCAGCGCCGTGGTCGGCTCGTCGGCGATGAGGAGCGACGGATTCAGGATCAGCGCCATCGCGATCATCACCCGCTGTCGCATGCCGCCCGAGAGCTGATGCGGATATTGCCGTGCGCGAATCTCCGGCGACGGAATACCGACCGCACCGAGCATCTCCACCGCCTGTGCCCACGCTTCGCTCCGACTGGCGCTGGTGTGTGTGCGCACCACCTCGGCGATCTGATCGCCGGCGTTGTACACCGGATTGAGCGCAGTCATCGGCTCCTGAAAGATCATCGCCGCCTGTTTTCCGCGAATCTTCCGGAGCGAACGGTCGTCGAGCGTGAGCACGTCCTGACCGTCGAAGGTGATGCGGCTTCCAGGCTCGATTCGGCCGGGCGGCTCGATCAGCCGGAGGATGGTGAGTGCCGTGAGCGATTTGCCGCACCCGCTTTCGCCGACCAGCGCAAGCGTCTCACCACGGCGGATCGTGAATGAGACTCCGTCCACCGGTGTGATCGGCCCGTCAGCTGTTCGAAAGGTGACGCGGACATCGCTGAGCGAGAGGAGCGAGTCGGTGTCCTGGGGGCGAGTGTGCGTCATGTGCGCGCAAGGTGCCGAGGTGCGAGCGCGTCGCGCAACCCATCACCAAGTGCACTGACCGCCAGCACCACGACAACGAGGCACAACCCAGGAGCAATCGACACCCACGGCGCGCTCGCGATGAACTCGGTGCCATCACCGATGATGTTTCCCCAACTCGGATCCGGTGGCTGCACACCGATGCCCAGCCAGCTGAGGCCCGCCTCGAGCACGATGACCTGGCCAACGGCGAGCGTCGCAGCCACCAGCACCGGCCCCATCACCTGCGGTAGCAGGTGGCGCAGGGCGAGACGGATCGGATCAGCGCCGAGTGTGCGCGCGGCGACGACGAAGTCACTGTGACGGATCGCCCGGACTTCGCCGTGCACCAGCCGGGCCGTGCCGAACCACCCTGTCACGCCCAGCACCACCACCAGCAGCCAGACCGGCACGTGGACGACCGCCGCGAGCAGCGCCAGCAGCAGCAACACCCGCGGCACACTCATTCCGGCGTCCACGGCACGCATCATCGGCGCCGCGATGCGACGGCCGGCGAGCCCCGCGATCAACCCCCACATGACACCGACGACCGTTTCCAGCAGCACAGCGCTCGTGGCGACCAGCAGCGAAATCCGACCTCCGGTGAGCACACGAGACAACACGTCGCGCGAGTACGCGTCCGTCCCCAGCGGGTGCGAGAGGCTGGGTGGGGCGTGTACGAGATTCACGATGTCGAGCTGCTCAAAGGGTGCAGACGACATGAGCAGGGGGCCTACCAACACCAGCGTGACCATCAGGAGCAGCACGCCGCAGGCGATGACGCTTCGATTGTCCGCACGGAGCCGATGAACGACCTCGCGCCACCCTCCGCCGCTGATCTGTGTCCTCACGTCTGCGCGGCCACAATTGGGTGCGAATCGTCGAACTCCACCCGTGGGTCGAGCCGCTGCGCGAGCAGGTCGGCAATCGTCGACCCGCACACCACCATCACCGTGCCAACCAGGACACAGCCGACCACCAGGTGGTAGTCGCGCGCCGCAATCGCGCTGGCGGCGAGGCGGCCCATTCCCGGCCACGCAAACACACGCTCCACGAACACCGAACCACCGACGACAGCGGGCAGTGTGAGTCCACCGAGCGTGATGACGGGGCCAAGCGCGGTGCGCCATGCGTGACGTCGGAACACTGTGCCTGCACTGACGCCCTTGGCGGTGGCGGTGCGCACCCAATCGGCGCCCAGCAGTCGGTCGAGCAGCGCTGCGCGCTGCTGTCGTGCCACAGGGGCGGCGATGAGCAGCACCAACGTCAGCGCAGGCAGCACGAGGTGATGCAGCCGATCGACGAGGATGGTCAGCGACGATGCAGCCAGCGGCAGCAACGGGTCTGACGCACCACCGACCGGAAAGAGGCGCAGCCAGTATGCACCGCCAAGGAGAATCACCAGCGAGAGCCAGAAGTCCGGCAGCGCCCCGACGATCAGGGTGAGGCCCCCCACGCCACGGTCGGTGATCGTATCGCGCCGGCTGGCCTGCCAGGCACCAAGGAGCATGCCGAGCGCGAATGCAATCGTGAGCGCCACGGACATCAGGAGCAGCGTGTGCGGCAGTGCCTGCGCGATCGCAGCTGACACTGGCTGGCCGGTGCTGGTGGACCAGCCAAGATCGCCGCGGGCGAGCGCCGTGATCCAGTGCAGAAACTGTGTTCCGATACTTCCGTCCAGACCGTACGCGGCGCGCCATTGTGCGCGGAGAGCCGGCGTGAGGCGCGCGTTGTCGAGAGCGGTGGCGAACGGATCGCCCGGGGCAAGGCGTACGAGCACAAACGTGGCCGCCGCAACGATCGCGACGACCACGGCGCCCTGCCCGATGCGCCGAACTAACGCGCGCATCTGTGTGCCACGGGTGTGACGTGCGTCAGTGCGGAGCTCCCGATGCAACCGCCGGAGCATCGCGTGTGATGCGCTTCGACACCGGGATGCGCCACTGCGAAAGTCCTGCCCACCACGCATCGGGTCGCATTCCGGCCATCTCGATGCGGGAGTGCACAGCCATCACCCGTCGAGGCGCGGCGATCCAGATCGCAGGCGCATCCTCGCGAATCACGCGCCACGCCGCCGCGAAGTGCGCGCGCATGTCCTGCGGTGCAAACGCCGCCAGCGCGCTGTCGACGTGCGCGTCAAAGATCAGATTGCGATACTCGCCAGCATTGTTGCCTCCCTTCATCGCGCCAGCGCTTGTCCATGTATCACGGACTCCCGACGTGCCGGGGTCCGGGTTCCAGGCGCCGAGAATCGTATCGAAGGTTCGTGCCGTCATCCGACCCACGAAGCCACCCATGTCTGCGCTCTCCACCGTCGACTCGACACCGACGCGACGAAACTGCTCCTGAAGCAGGACCGCTGCGCGCATGCGAGCCACGCTGGTCGATGGGACGAGAATTCCAAAGCGCAACACGACTGCGCCTTTGCGGCGCACCGAGTCGGGGCCGCGTCGCCACCCGGCGGCGTCGAGGAGAGCGTTCGCGCTGTCCACCGCATACGGCAGCGGGGTGAGAGCTGGATCGGCGCTGGCCTGTGATGCGGTAAACGGCCCACGCGCCTGCACTGCCAGAGAATCGTAGATGTTGGCCACGATCCCGCGACGATCGGTGGCCATCGTCAGCGCGCGACGCACCACCGGGTCGCCAAAGATCGCGTGCGGCCTGCCACTCTCGCCATCCACCAGGTTGAAGGCGAGATAGCTGTAGTCCAGCGACGGAAGCATCATCAGCCGCAGCTGGGCACTTTTCGCAACGTCGGCGACCTTGTCGGGGCGCACCGATTCGTACACATCCGCTTCACCGGTGGCAACACGCGTAAATGCGGTGACTGGATCCGGCGCCATGGTGAACACCACGCGGTCGAGGTGCGCGCGTCGCACACCACCGGTGGTATCCGCCGCCAGCTCCAGGACCTGATTCGGCACCCAGCGCACAACCCGGAACGGCCCGCTCCCGACCGGCTGCGTCGCGAACGGCAACGCCGCCAGTTTGCTCCGATCAGCCGAGGCGAGCAGGTGTGCCGGCAGAATGTAGAGTTGATGGACCGCGTCGAAGAACTGTTCGGGCCGACGGCGCCTGAACCATGCGACCGCCGTCAGCGAATCGCGCACGGTCATCGAGTCGATGTTGGCGAGCAGCGGCGCAGTTGGTGACGCGGTCTTCGGATCGGTGAAGAGTGCGAAACTGAATGCGACATCGGCGGCCCGCACCGGTCGGCCGTCGTGCCAGCGCGCGCGCGGATCGAGCGCGAACGCAATCGACAGTGAGTCCGCGGCCCACTTCCACCGGCGAGCAAGGTTCGGCGTAAAGCCGCTGTCGCCGACGGTGTTGAGTGCTCCGCCGATATCCGCCAGACGCTGGAAGATGAGATCTTCGACCTGGTGTCCCGACTGCGTGGTGGTGATCGGTGGCAGCAGGTTGTCCGGTTCTGCAGGTGTGGACACGACCAGTGTGCCACCGTCGTCGCTGCCGTTGTCGGCGGGTGGCGCATCAGTGGCACCGCGGCACGCAGCCAACAGGCCGAGCGAGCAGAGGTAAGGAAGGAGGCGCAGACTCGGCATCGAGGGGTGCGTCGGTCAAAGGGTGGGGGTGTGGAGACGCCGTCACTAGCGGCGCCACGTCCAGCGGGGATCAGCATAGCGGCTTGCAGCCGCTGCCACACGGTGCGCCGGCAGCGCAGCGTCAAACGTTTCGACGATCGTGCCGGTCGTAACGCCACGGATTGCCTCGACGATGGCGCGCGCAACCGCGTCAGCAGTCAGCGAGGCATCGAGTCCGTGGAGCGTGGCAGGAGGTGGAATCATTGGCAGCCGGACCAACGCCAGCTCGTGCAGCAGCCCCTGGTCGTCGTCCAGCAGAATCGAGCCGTGCTGGAGAAAGGCGTCGGACTCCCGGTGCTGCGCCGATCCGACGAGCTTCCGCCCGTGCACCACCAGCTCGCCCGCGGACGGCGTCTCGAAACAGGGGGCGGCGCCGGGGCTGGTCGCGCGCGCGACGGGGACGGCCACGCTCACCTCCACCCGGAGCGACCGAAGGGCGGCGACCAGAAGGGCGTTGATCGCCTCGTAACCCCCGCGAAGCGACGGGGCGGCGGAGGTGGGAGCCGCCACGGAGTAGGTGAGCTCCCGGGCGTGCAGCAGGGCCCGCCCGCCGGTCATCCGCCGCACGGCGGGCACCGCCAGCGCGTCACAGCGTTCCTGACTGTAGATACCATCGCAGCGCTGGTTGCGGCCGAACGACACAGTGGGCCTGGCCCATTCGTACAGCCGCACCAGCGTGTGCCCAGACTCGGCCGCCTCGCCGAGCATCGCCTCATCCAGGGCCATGTTCGTCACGGCGTCGGCGGGTGCGCTGCGTATCAGCCGGACAGTGCCGCGCCACAGGGCGTGGGGCAGGACGATGTGAGAGTGGGGTGTGGTGGGGGCGATATCCACCGCTGTGGTCGCTGTGAGGGATTATGTTTCAGAGGCGACTGCCGGAACTCCCGGGCAGGACGCCGCCATCCGATACCAATCTGACGAACGGGCGCCTGCAGTGCGGACGCCCGGTGGAGTTTAGCCGCATGGCCGTTCCCGTCCGTTCCGCCGCCGCTGCCGCGCCTGCCGCCCTCGATGACGCCGGCAGCTTCATTCAGCGCCACATCGGGCCGACCCCCGATGACGTGCGCGCGATGCTCGACACACTCGGATACGCCTCGCTCGATGCTTTGATCGACGACACGATCCCCGAGGCGATCCGGTTTCGGCGGCTGCTGAATCTCCCCGCCGCCGAAAGCGAGTTCGATGCGATCACCCGGCTGAAGGGAATTGCCTCCCTGAATTCGGTCTTCACCACGCATCTCGGCCAGGGGTACTACAACACGATCGTGCCGGCCGTCATTCAGCGGACCGTGCTCGAGAATCCGGGCTGGTACACCGCGTACACGCCATACCAGGCGGAGATTGCGCAGGGGCGACTCGAGGCGCTGCTGAACTTCCAGACGATGGTCATCGATCTCACCGGGTTGCCGATCGCCAACGCGTCGCTGCTGGATGAGGCGACATCGGCGGCAGAGGCAATGGCGCTGTCGCACGCGGCGGTCAGCGGTAATCGCACGAAGTTCTTCGTCGCGTCCGACTGCCATCCACAGACGATCGCGGTGGTGCAGACGCGCGGCGAGTCGCGAGGCTGGACGGTGGTGATCGGTGACGCGGCAACGGCCGCGCTGACGGATGAGTACTTCGGCGCCCTGATCCAGTATCCAACCACCGACGGTGCGTTGGTGGACTACTCCACGTTCTGCGATCGCGCACATGCGGCTGGTGCAATGGTGACGGCGGCGACGGACCTGATGGCGCTGACGCTGCTGACGCCGCCGGGCGAGTGGGGCGCCGACATCGCGGTCGGCAGCGCACAGCGCTTTGGCGTTCCGATGGGCTACGGTGGCCCGCATGCGGCGTTTTTCGCAACGCGTGACGAATTCAAGCGACTGTTGCCCGGGCGCATCATCGGCGTCAGCCGCGACAGCCACGGCGCGCCGGCGCTCCGGATGGCGCTGCAGACGCGTGAACAGCACATCCGTCGCGAGAAGGCCACCAGCAACGTCTGTACGGCGCAGGTGCTGCTCTCGGTGATGGCCAGCATGTACGGCGTCTTTCACGGCCCGGTGGGGCTCACGCGGATTGCGCGACGCATTCAGCGTCTGACGGCAATCTTCGTGGCCGGTCTCGACAAGCTCGGGCTGCAGGTGCTGCACGAGGACTACTTCGACACCGTGCGTGTGGAAGTCGGCGTGCACGGCATGCAGGACATCATGGCCGCCGCGCAGGCGCATCGCGTGAACCTGCGTCGCCTCAGCGAAGGGTCGATCGGTGTGTCGTTCGACGAGACATCGTCAGTCGCCGGTGTCGACGCGCTGCTCACGATCTTCAATGGTGGTGACGCGCACGGTCTGGACATCGAGGCGCTGGCCGCCGAGATCAATCCGCGTTACGACGAGCGCTATGCGCGAACCTCGGCGTTCATGACGCATCCGGTGTTCAACACGCACCACAGTGAAACCGCCATGCTGCGCTACATCAAGCAGCTGGAAGCGAAGGACCTGTCCCTCTGCCACTCGATGATCGCCCTTGGCAGCTGCACCATGAAGCTCAACGCCGCCACCGAGATGTATCCGGTGACGTGGGCCGAATTCGGGCAGTTGCATCCCTTCGCGCCGCCGGAGCAGGCGCGCGGCTATGCGCAGATGTTCACCGAGCTCGAAGCGGCGCTCGCGGACGTGACCGGTTTTGCCGCCGTGTCACTGCAGCCGAACGCCGGCTCGCAGGGCGAGTACGCGGGCCTGCTCACGATTCGCCGATACCATCAGGCGCGCGGTGACGGGCACCGCACCGTGTGCCTGATCCCCGCCAGCGCGCACGGCACCAACCCGGCCAGCGCGGTGATGTGCGGCATGACGGTCGTCGCGGTGAAGACCGCTGCCAATGGCAACATCGATGTCGACGACCTGAAGGCAAAGGCCGCCGAGCACTCCGCCAACCTCGCCGCGCTGATGGTCACATATCCCAGCACGCATGGGGTGTTCGAGGCCGATATCGCTGATATCTGCGCCGAGATCCATTCGCACGGCGGGCAGGTGTACATGGACGGCGCCAACATGAACGCGATGGTCGGCGTCTGTCGCCCGGGCGATGTGGGTGCCGATGTCTGCCATCTCAATCTGCACAAGACGTTCTGCATTCCGCACGGCGGTGGCGGTCCCGGCATGGGCCCGATCGGTGTCGCTGCGCATCTCGCACCGCATCTGCCGGGTCATGCGCCGGCAGGGCTTGGCACGGCGCTGAGCTCCGGTGCGGTGAGTGCGGCGCCCTTTGGCAGCGCCAGCATTCTTCCCATCAGCTACCTCTACATCCGCATGATGGGCGCCGAAGGGCTGGCGTACGCCACCAAGGTCGCGATCCTGAACGCGAACTACATCGCGAAGCGGCTGGAAACGGCGTATCCGGTGTTGTACCGGGGGCCGAATGGTACGGTCGCGCACGAGTGCATCGTGGATCCACGTCCGCTCAAGGCCAGCGCCGGCATCGAGGTCGAGGACATCACCAAGCGGCTGATGGACTACGGCTTCCACGCGCCGACGGTCAGCTTTCCGGTGGCTGGAACGCTCATGATCGAACCGACCGAGAGCGAGAACAAGGCCGAACTGGATCGTTTTTGCGACGCGATGCTCTCGATTCGTGACGAGATTGCGCAGGTGGAGCGGGGTGAACTGCCGCGCGACGACAATCCCCTCAAGCACGCACCGCACACCGCCAGCGCGGTGATCTCCGACGCATGGACACACGCCTACTCGCGTGAGCAGGCAGCATTCCCGACGGCGGTGGTGCGCGCCTCAAAGTTCTGGCCCACGGTCGGTCGCATCGAAAGCGCCTTCGGCGATCGGAACCTGGTGTGCAGCTGTCTCCCGATGGAGGAGTACGCCAGGTAGTCTCTGCGGCATCGAGCAGTAACAACGCGGGCCGACTCCTCTCGAGGAATCGGCCCGCGTTGTTTTGTTCGGTGTCGTGTAAAATTGCGAACGCCGCCGCGTGGAATCTCACGCGCGCGCGATTGCCGAACGACGTTACTCGCCGAGCAGCGCCTTGTAGGCGTCGGCCGTCATCAGTGTGGCTCGTGCACCCGTGTCGGCCACGCGCATGCGAATCATCCAGCCATCGCCGAATGGATCGCTGTTCACCAGCGCCGGTTCGCCGTTCAACCGCGGATTCACTTCCACCACTTCGCCGGCCAGCGGTGAATACAGCTCGCTCACCGCCTTCACCGCTTCGATCGTGCCAAAGACCGCGTGTTCGGCGAACGACGAACCCACTTTCGGCAGATCGAGGTACACGATGTCGCCCAGCTCGCCCTGTGCGTAGTCGGTAATGCCGATGGTCACGATGTCGGAGTCGGCGGCGCCGGCGACGTACTCATGATCCTTCGTGTACTCAAGATTGCCAGGGATATTCGACACGTGCACTCCAAAGGGGGCGGGTGAAACTGCGCGAGCGGGAGTTTAGACTCTGCCGTGCCACTCGGCAACCGCGGCCCAACGTTCGAGGCGCTGCCAAAGCGTATCGATCCGTACGTCCAGCGCTGCGCGACTGTCGTCGTTGTCGATCACGATGTCGGCGCGCCCGCGCTTGAGCGAAGACGGCAGCTGCGCCGCGACTCGCGCCGCGGCATCGGTGCCGGACAGCCCGCGACCCTCGACCAATCGCGTGGTGCGTAGTGACGCGGGGGCGTCCACCAGCAGGATCCGCGGAAACTGCCACGCCAGCCCCGCTTCGAAGAGCAGTGGAATGTCGCACACCACGATCGGTGCACCGTGGGCGCGAGCGTCCGCGAGCGCAGTCTGACGGGCGACCTCGACGATCGGGTGAACGATCTGCTCGAGCGCCGTCCGCGCCGACGGGTCGCTGAAGACCAGTGCGCCGAGTCGCGCGCGATCCAGCGCACCGTCGGGCAGGAGCACGTCGCGGCCAAACCGCGCCGCGATGGCGGAGAGCGCGGCAGTACCCGGCGCCACCGCCGCACGCGACGCGGCGTCACTGTCGATCAGCGGTGCGCCCCGGGCGACCAGCGCGGCGGCGACGGTGGACTTCCCGGACGCAATGTTGCCCGTCAGCCCGACGACCAGCATCACTCCGTCTCCCGCTCCGCAAGCGCCAGCGTCGTGCGGGCCGCTTCGAGTGCGTCCGATGGGACGAGGAGCGAGACGCCCATCGCCGAGAAGCCCTGGAAGGCAGAGCCGAAGAGCCCCACCGAGTCGTTGCTGCGAACGATGGCCGGGATTCCGGCGCCATCGAGGATCGCGACCGCGATGCTGGCTTCGAGCTCGTTGCCGAACTCGCGGCACTTGGTCCAGCGTGGTCCGGCGTGTGAGGCGCGCACGATGTCGGGATGCGGGTGAGGGCGAGGGTGTGCCACGGACGACGACCACGGCGAGACCTCTATCCAGCGAATCTGCCGCGAGCTGTCGCGGTCGGACACTACACTGGAGTCGTTGCGACGTGTACCTCCGTTCGTCTGGGAGTGTTCGCCTGTTTGCCTCCACCCGGAGCCACGCCTCTGTTGCACTCCACGCGTACACTGCGCCGCGGTCAGTCCTTTCTCGGCTTGTTGGTGGTGCTGCTGGTTCTCACGTTGCTGACGGCATTTGCCGCGCCGCGGGTGGACTTCACGCGGTACCGGTCCGACGCGATGGCGCGTCAGGCGTCGGCGGTGTTCACGGCCGCCTCGCGACGAGCGCGCCAGCGACGTCAGGACGTGGTCGTTCGGGTGGATTCGGCGGGCAAGCGTCTCTCGACGGTGGACGACCGCAACGGCAACGATGTTCGCGACCCGGGGGAGTCGGAGGTGTGGACCGACCTCGATCCCTCAGCCGACATTCTCGATCCGCCCGTCCCGCTACCGACGATCGCCGCCAGCAATGTGCGACGGCCGCTGCACATGGGCGGGGTGGCGCCGCCGCTTTCAGTCGGCAGGGTGGCATTCCGACGCGGCGGGGGGGCGAACGCAGATTTCGTCCTCTTTCTGACCAGCGATCCGCAGGTGCCGAGCGCCTGGCGCGCGGTTCACGTGGCCAGCCGGACCGGCGCCGTTCAGCTGTGGCGCTTCGACGGCACCCGGTGGTCGCGCGGGCGTACCTGAACCTGGGCGCTCGACGGCGGAAGAAACTGAAGAATGGAAGAGCTTGTTACTCGTTTATCACACGGGTCGTCTGATCATGTGGAACCTCTCACTTCGCACACCTGGCGGGATTTTATGCGGATGTCGCGACGAAGCGGCTTCTCGATGATCGAACTTCTGACGACCCTGATCATCATGGGCGTGGTCGCCATGATGGCGGTTCCGAAGATGGATCTGTCGCACATGCGCAGCGATGCCGCGCTGCGTCAGGTCACCAGTCTCCTGATCCAGGCGCAGCGCACGGCGTTGATGAAGCAGTACAACGTGATCGTGAGCGTCGATGTCGCGACCAGCCGGCTCCGCCTGATCGAGGATCGCAACAACTCCGGGGTGATCGATGCTGGCGACCGGTCGTTCTGGATGGCGCTTGACCGTGGAGTGACTTTCGCGGCAACGCCAGTCTCACTCGACGGGATGGGTGGCACGGTGACCTTTGTTCGGCCGCGGACGATCGATGGGTTCCCGTCGGTCATCTTTCGCCGCAACGGTGCTGCGAGTTCTGACGGCGCGCTGTTTTTTACGACCAAGGTGTCCGATCCCGGATCGCTTCGTGCGGTGACGATCACGCAGAGCACCGGGCGCACCGATCCCTTCAAGTACACAGGATCCACATGGGTCCGGGCAGGCGCATGAACATTCATTCCTCCCCTCGGCGCCGCGCGGCGCGACCTGCGGCGCGTGCCGGCTTCACGATGGTGGAAGTCATCGTTGCCAGCGCGATCCTTGGTGCCGCACTGCTGGCGATGGCCGGTTTCACCATTCGCTATCAGCAGTCGGACACCTCGGCACGGATGGTGAATCGTGCGCAGCAGGCGGCGAATGAACGCCTCGAGACCGTGCGCACCTCAGTGCCGTACGCGGCACTCGATTCGATGATAACGACGGAATCGATCGTACCGAATTTTCCAGGCTACACACGGGTCACGACGGTCGCGCGTGTTGGTGGTGCGCCAGCCGACACGGTGGACTATCGCGTCATCACCGTCCGTGTGACCACCCCAGGCGTGGCGCGCACCGTCACGAAATCCTCCATCGTCGGAGCATTCTGATGACGAGACTCCAGGCCCGACCCGGGCGCACTGCACCGCCGCTCCGTCGTGGTTTCACGATCATCGAAATGTTGATCGCGATGTCCGTGACGCTGGTCGTGATCGCGGTCGCTGCGCCACTGTACCGCGCGCAAACGCAGGCGGTGAACACGACCGCCGGTCGCACCGATGCCACACGGTCAGCGACGTTTGCGACGGATGCGATCGAGCAGGATCTTCGGAATACCGGCGTCGGCGTCTTTGACGGTCAGCCGTTGATCGTTCGTGCTGCCGTCGACGCGGTGTCGTTCAACGCCAACATGGTCACGGCGCGTGAGTCGGATCTGGTGGCAGTGTTCTTCGATCCAGACGCTGACAGCACGGCTCTCGGTTCCCTGACGACCAGTAGCGCCGTAATGCTGCCAAACTCATCGTCCACCTACCCATCGGCGACGTACAACAGCAACGCCGAGACGATCAGCTACTACACGGTGTCGGACACCGGGGCGTCACCGATTCCGGGTGGGCAGATGGTGCGGCTGGTGCGGCGCGTGAACCGGATGCCCGAAGAGATCATTGCCCGCAACATGATACGCACCCCAACCCAACCACTGTTTCACTACTTCCGGCGCAGTTCAATGGGCGCACTGGTCGAAATTCCACCCGCGTCGCTGCCGATGTTCCATAACGTACCCCGTCACGGCGCAGCTGCTGACACTGGTGCGGTCGCGGTGATCGATTCGATCGCGGTGGTCCGGGTGAACCTCATTGCGATGTACCGTGACGCGCGCGGCGGGACGATCATCGATACTGTCCGCCGGAGCATCCGGATTGCCAATCAGGGCCTGCTGCAACGTGCGCAGTGCGGTGAGGCCCCGCTGTCACCCGGCGCGCCGACGCTGGCCAATATCCTGATCGCGACGCAAAAGGCGGTACGCATCACCTGGTCTTCGAGCGCCGATGAACTGACGGGCGAGCGGGATGTCGAGATGTACGCGGTGTACCGGCGTGTGTTTGGCGTCACCGACTGGGGGGAACCGCTGGCCAACGTCCCGGGTGGTGGCACTGCCATCCAGTCCCACATCGATAACTCGGTGTTCGCTTTCACCCGGTACGAGTACGCGATTACGGCCATCGACTGCACGCCCGCGCCGTCGGCCATCACTCCTCTTGCTTCGATTCTGGTGCCATGATGCATTCATCACATCGAAAGTCTCATCACACGAATCATTCGCCCCTGGCGGCTCGCCGCGGGATGGCGATGATCGTGACGCTCATTCTCACCGTGGCGCTCGGCGCACTTGCATTGTCCGCCGTGTACCTCGCGAGCAGCACCCGCATCGCCAGCGGACTCTCGAATCGCTCCGCCGACCTGCAGTACGCGGCCGATGCGGCATTGCAGATGGGGAAGAGCTTCATCAACGCCGATCCTGACGCGATGCCATCGACGGGCTTCACCGATATCACCTTCAACGGTGGTGTGCTCCGTGATGCGGGAGGCGCGGTCATTCCAGGTGTGACCATTCGTGTGTGGGCGGGGCCGACCGGTGCAACATCCGGCCAGTTCGGTGCCTTCGGTTCGGTGGTCGCGCAGGCCACCGACGCCACCGGCGCCAAGGTCGTCCGTCGACTGGAGCTCGCACAGGAAAACTTTGCGCGCTTCGCGTACTGGTCAAACCGCGAGAATCGCAGCGGGTCGCCGATCTGGTTCGGCAACGGTGACGTGGTCTTCGGGCCGACATGGTCGAACGACACCGTCCGGATCACGAGCAGAGGAGCGAATCCGTGGGCCGCTCAATTCCGCGATGATTTTGGTACGGCGCGAATAGTGATCGCACCCGATCAGGCCGATTTCTGGAGGGGGTTCACCCAGAACATGAAGCCGATCGCGCTGCCGGCGCCAGCGGCGCTCGCTGATCTGGAAGGGTACGCCACCTCCGGTCGCCTCAATTTCACGGCGCCGACGGCTGGCGATGAAACGACCGTGCGGATGCGCATCGAGTTCGTCAACGTCGACATCGACAACGATGGATTGGCCACCGACCCGCAGGATGGTTTCTTCCGCGTCTACCAACTGGACGCAGCGACACCGAACATGTGGCTGCGCGGCGATATGGGTGCCGCCGCGGATTCCGCGACCCGCATGCAACTGTGCGGTGAATGGATTCCGATCGGTGGTGTCGACAAGTTCTTTACGGCACAGTCACACAAGAACCCGGCGATCAGGGCATGGCTGCCGGGGCGGCTCCCTGGTGGGAGACCACCAACTGATTTCAACTTTACCATTGGCGGTAATGTCGGTGACCTCGCGGTTCGGAGCATTCTCTCGCGCGACGGATCGCTTGCCGCCTCAAACCGTTCGCAATGCTTTCTCGCGGGCGCACCGGAGCTGAACTCGGAACCGAACGGTGCCGCTGTGCCGCCCTTTGGTGGCGACGCGCGGACCTTCCGCGCAACTGGCGACACGCGCGGAACGTGGCAGCTCTATCCGGGCGTTGTCGACCCCCGTGTGATGGCGCGTCGACCGGCTGAAGCAGCGTTTCTCTTTCCGCTGCATCGCTCGGTGAATACGGGTGCGCGCGGTGTGATCCACGTCACCGGCACGGTTGGTCTGAGCGGAGTTCTGGTTGGTCGCGTGACGCTTCGTACCACGGGCACTGCCGTTCTTCTCGACGACATCGTCTACGGCACGAACCCCGCCACGACGGGTCGTTGTGTCGATGTGCTCGGTTTGCTGTCCCAGACCGATGTGGTCGTGGCTGACAACATGCTGAACAATCAGGTGGATTCCCGGGTCGGGGCCGCCCCCGTTGTCGGCGATAAGCGGCTGCTTGACGATTCGAAGGATCTGACGCTGCACGCCATCATCATGTCGCTCAACACGTCGTTCCGGGTCCAGAACTTCAACCTCGGAATGAACACTGGTAACGTCTGCAACGGTCGTCAGTCGGGGCGCGGCTGCCTGGCGGTGCTCGGCGGACTGATTCAGGAGGCTCGCGGCCCGGTTGGCCTCACCAATGGGACGGGATTCATCAAGCAATACAGTTACGACCGGTGTGCCAACCTCCGCCCGCCGCCCTACTTCCCCACCACCGGCAGGTATCTCGATAACAGATACATGGAGATTGATCCGGTGACCTTCGATGTCGCGACGATGTTCTCCCGACTCACGCCGGCGCCGTAGTCGTCATGAACGTGCAACGCCCCGCCAATCGTCTCGATTGGCGGGGCGTTGATGTTTCGGTAGCCGGCTCACGCTACAACAACGGCACCTGCGATGCGTCATCGCGTTCCACACGATGACAGGCGCGACACCGCGCCTCGTAACTCTGTGCCGCACCCACCATGATCGTCGGCGAATCCCAGCGCGCCGGCTTCCCGTCGATCAGCCGCTGATTGCGACTGGCAGGATTGCCGCAGAGCACGCAGATCGCGTGCAGCTTGGTCACCTGTTCGGCCACCGCCATCAGCTGCGGCATCGAATTGAACGGCTCACCGCGAAAGTCGGTGTCGATACCAGCCAGAATCACGCGTCGGCCACGTTCGGCGAGCGCCGTTGCCAACGCGATGATCCCACTGTCCAGAAACTGCACCTCGTCCACCGCCACCACCTGCGCCATCGAGTCCAGCTGCTGCGCAATCTGCCAGCTCGAATCCACCGGTATCGCCTCCAGATCACGACCGTCGTGACTGGAGACGTTGTACAGGCCGGCGTACCGATCGTCGAGATGGCTCTTGAACACCTGCACGCGCTTGCGGGCAATGGTGGCCCGCCGCACACGTCGCATCAGCTCTTCACTCTTGCCGCTGAACATCACGCCGGCGATCACCTCGATCCAACCGCCCGATGATGTGACGAAGCCATCACTCACCGGTGTCAGTCCTCGTTCCGCTGCGGCTTGCGCGAGTTCCGGAGACGCTCGGCGCGCTCGGCGAAGTCGTTCCCGCCACCGCTACCGGCCTCCGGACGTTCGCTGCGATCGCGCGTAAAGCCACGACCCGTTGGTGCACCACCCTCGCGCGGCGGACGACTGAAGCCGCCGTTGCTCGGACGTGCCGGACGCTCGTCACGTGAAAAGCTGGGGCGCGCCGGACGCTCGTCGCGACTGAATCCGCCGCTGCCCGGACGTGCGGGGCGATCCTCGCGTGAGAAGCTCGGACGCGCCGGACGATCCTCACGTGGGAAGCTCGGGCGCGCAGGACGCTCATCGCGACTGAATCCACCGCTGCTCGGGCGTGCGGGACGATCGTCGCGTGAGAAGCTCGGACGCGCCGGCCGCTCATCGCGGCTGAACCCACCCTCGCGCGGCGGACGCGCCGGACGGTCGTCACGGCTGAAGCCACCCTCACGCGGCGGACGGCTGAAGCCGCCGCTGCTCAGGCGCGCCGGACGATCTTCGCGCGAGAAGCTCGGACGCGCCGGACGATCGCCCTCGTCCCGACGCGGATACCCACTCCGCTCGCGCGGCGCACCACTGCCGGCGCCACCTTCATCGCGACGGAAGCTCGGACGCGCGGGACGATCGCCGCGATCGCGCGAGAAGCCGCCCGTCGGGCGATCATTGCCACTGCGACGTTGCGGGCCGCCACGGGACGACGCTGCTGAGCCGCGCATGGGACCCGCGCGATCGATGCGCGCCAGCACCTGACGATTTCGCATCGTGCTCGAATTCATCGCTGCCACGATCTGCTCGGCGTGCGCGCCGGATACTTCGACGAGTGTGTGACTGTCGTGGAGATCGATGCTGCCGACCACGCTGCGATCGAGACCGCTCTCGCCGGTGATTGCGCCCACGAACGAGGACGCGGTCGCGCCATCATCGCTGCCGATGTTGAACCACAACACCTGGAACTCCGGCGGCGGACCAACCGGTGCTGCTGCGGCGGCCGGCGCTGCACTCGCTGGCGCCAGCGACTCCATCGACACGACATCGGCGTCCTGTGCGGCGGTGGCGGCCAGGGCACGCTTCACTTCCTTTGGCTGTGCAGTGGTCACGCCGATGCGGAGCGCCTTCGCCGTCTCACGCTCGCGTTCCAGCAGGCGCAGCGCGGCGGCGGCGATCTCGAGTGCATCGTTGTCGTCCAACAATGGCTCGAGCGCGGCGAGTTCGCGTGCGCTCACGCCGTCGGCGAGGATCTTGCGCAGCTCACCCATGCGCGCACCATCGCGACCCACCGCGTGGGCCATGGTGTCCGGCAGCACGAAGTAGGTCAACGATCCACCCGTGAGCAGCGAGCGCAGATGCGCCACCTGTCGCGGTGTGACGAGGGCAATCACCTGTGCCGGATGACCACCCAACGCTGCGTCGAGCGCGGCGCGCGTCGGCGGAACGTCATAGAGGACGCGCAGCGTGCTGTGCGTCTCCACGGCGCCACCAACGGCCTTCACGTCGCCGTGTGACATATCGTAGCCCAGGGCGCGCAGCGCGGCGTGTGCCTCGGCGACCTGCGAAGGCTCCGGCGCGACCACGAAGGCCGACGGTGCATTCACCGCGTCCAGGACGCGCCGCAGGACGGTCGTGCGCGTGGCATCGCTCACCAGCACGTACTGCAGGCTGAGCGGAGCGCTGCCTTCACCCACGACGTCTTCACCAACGCGACGGGGACGCTTCATGTACGACTTCGCGAAGGCCGTGACGGCGTCGGTTTCGGCGGCCATCGTCACCGTGCGTGCGATGTCCTTCGGCAACTCGGTCATCAGCGTCGTGATGGACGGTTCGTCGGTCAATGCCAGCGTCAGATCGGCCTGCAGCACGTAGAACTGCGACACGCGATCGAGCTTGAGCAGGCCACTCGGCAGCAGCGCGGCCAGATCGCCCGGCGCACCGACCAATGCGGCCGGAGGGGTGGCCATCAGGCGAGCGCCGCGCGCTGCAGATGTGACCGGGACCAGTACCGGAGCGGCCTCGCCGGCGGGCAGGACGGCCTGTGCGACGGCGAGCGCCGTATCGGCATCGGGAACCAGCACGAGGAGTTGCACCCCAGACTCGTTCGCGTGGATTCGGTCCAGCGCTGGCTGGACGAGTGACACCATCGCCGCCACGGTGGGCGGAGCGGTAAGGACGACCTGCGAATTGCGGGTCACCTTCGGCGCGGATTGTTCCGCGTCAGGGGGCGTACCGGCGTCGCCGGCGGGGGTCTTCGTTTTCGGCACAATGGCCTCGGAGAAATTCAGGAATCGACAATGGCGTCGGCGGGCCGTGGGCCCGACGCGCGAACGGAGCTGGGATGTCAAACATCGAACTGCGGCTGAACCCGAACGACGAGCGCACCAACCGTCGCAGCGGTGCGCGACTCAGCCAGCCCTCGGGTGCTCCGTTGCCGCCCTGTAACGGCGGATTAGCATACGGCAGCCCTCAAAGGTACCTAGAAACCGTCCGCCGCCCAACCCAAGGCGCCATGTCAGCCGAGTTCGCTCCGTCTCCGAATGTCGCGCAGCTCCGTCCGTCGGCGACAATCGCCGTTTCCACCCGCGCCAAGGCTCTCAAGGCACAGGGTCGGCCAATAGTGGACATCGGGGTTGGTGAACCGGATTTCGACACGCCGGATTTCATCAAGGCGGCTGCCGCACGCGCCATCGCCTCCGGACAGACGAAGTACACGGCCACCGAAGGCATTCTCCCTCTCCGTGAGGCGATCGCCTCGAACGCCGCTGCCCGGTGGGCGGGACCGGTGTCCGAGGCGCCCACGGCGGCAGACGTGGTGGTCAGCAACGGCAGCAAACAGACGCTCTTCAATGCCTGCTTTTGTCTCTTCGGTGCCGGCGACGAGGTCCTCATTCCGACGCCCGCCTGGACGAGCTACGTCGAAATCGTCGCGCTGGCGAAGGCGACGCCGGTTGCAGTGATGGGCGATCCGGCCAACAGCTTTCAGGTCACCGTCGCCGATCTGGAAGCCGCCGCTACGCCGCGCACCAAAGGGTTGATGCTCAACTCCCCCTGCAATCCGACCGGCGCCACCTGGGACGCGGCGGTGCTGACGGAGATCCTCGCCTTCGCGCGAGCGAAGGGATGGTGGGTGCTGAGCGACGAGATCTATCGCCGCATCTCGTACGAGGTGCCGGCGGCGTCGGCGCTGGAGCTCACGCGCGACCGGTCCAACCTGATCATCGTGGATGGTGTCGCGAAGTCGTACGCGATGACCGGGTGGCGAATCGGCTGGGCGATTGCGCCCCGCGCCGTGGCCAGGGCGATGACCGACTTGCAAAGCCATACGACCTCGAACGCGGCTACGCCCAGCCAATGGGCGGCGGTTGCCGCCCTTACCGAACGCGATGCTGCCGAAGAGAGCATCACCTCCATGGTGCGTGCCTTCCGCGCGCGGCGTGACGCGGCGCTGGCGCTGCTCAAGGAGGACGGTGCGCCACCGTATGTACATCCGTCGGGGGCGTTTTACTTCTTTCTCGATGTCAGTGCCATCCCCAACGGTGGTGATGACGCCGGCACGGTGTTCGCGGCGTTGATGCTCGAAGAGCACGGCGTGGCGATCGTGCCAGGCACCGCGTTCGGAACGCCGGGCTGGGTGCGATTGAGCTATGCGGCGTCTGAAGGAGATGTGTTGGAGGCGATGCGACGCATCATCGCTGCCTATCGCGCTTGCATGTCCGTCACCGTCTGACTCGCGCTGCACCACGACGGCTCCGCTACAGCGGTTCCACCACAGCGGTTCCACCACAGCGGTTCCACCACAGCGGTTCCACCACGCGCCCTCCCCGACATGATCACGACGATCGTTCTGATTCAAGCCAATCCAATGAGTATCACCGCCACTGCCACGGCGTTGGCCGAGATTCGCGGTGTATCGGAGGTGTACTCCGTCAGTGGTGCGTGGGATCTGGTGGCGATCGTGCGCGTGCCACAGCTCGACGACATCGCCAACGTCGTGACCGAGGAATTCACCAAGGTGCCGGGAATCGTTCGCACGCAGACGCTCACCGCCTTCCGCGCCTATTCGAAGGGCGATCTGGAGCAGGCGTGGGACATCGGCGTGGAGTGACTGCGCCGGTCGTGGTCATCGGTCGGGCGGTTGACGCTGCACGGCAGGCGCTGTTTGCGGCCTTTGGGAGTCGTGTGCGGAGCGCCGGTGCCGATCGCACCGAAGCGCTGGCGCTTGACGGGGCAACGCTGACCACCGACGCGACAGTGCGAATGCTCGGCGAGCAGTTGCATGTGCGCGATGTGACCGCTCCGCAGACCGCGACCTTCGAGGGATTTCTGGATGGCATCCAACGAAGCGCGACACTCGCGTACCTCGATGGCGTGCCACTCGTGCACGGCACGGCGGCGGCAGCGATTCGCGAACGCGATCGCGCGGGCCGCATGACGACGTGGCGCGCGCCGCGCATCGATCACGCGGTCTACGCCTCTGCCGCCGCACTCGGTGCCTTCACGTGGGAGCAGGTGGCGACGCTGCTCAGCGGGCGCGGCCAGACACTGCGTGACACCGATGACCGCATCGCGAACGATCCGCGCGCATCGCGTCACCCGGCATCGCTGGCGCGCACCGCACTCGATGCACTGGCCCGCCGCCGCGATGATCTGGAGCGCGACATCGGCAGGGAGTGGTGCGACGCTCATGCATCGCGTGCGCTGTACGTGGACGGATCGCTGCGCACCAGCAGTCACATGCTGCGGAGTACCGGAGTGGTGGGTGTGATCAAGAGCCACGCGCGACTCTATGTCCCCGACGACCAGTTGCCAGTCATTCTGGCGCTGGAGGCGGCTCAGCGATCGAGCGTGATCGTCGCCGTCGACGACAAGCAGCGTGACCGGTTCCATACCTGGTATCTCCGCCTGCGGAGTGCGGCTGGTCGCGATCCCTTCTTCGGGTTGATCCGCGTGGAGACGGGTGTGCGCGACGGGAGTGAACATGACGTGGAACAGAGCGCCGACCGGTTGAGCAGCTGGTTGCTCGCCGAGCGATCACCGATTGCCCGGCCCGACTCCCGTTGGGATGTGATGCCGTACGCCATTCGGAACTGCGAAGTGTATCTGCGTGCGGTGGCGTGACGCCGCAGGAGCGCACGCAGGTTGCCGGCGCACGTCCATTGCTGATGTTTCTGTTGAATCTTCCTCGATGACAACGTCATGATCGATACACCAGATGCCGCGCCGCGCCGTCCACTCGGACGCGTCGTCGCGACCGAGCGTCGTCCCAATACGCCGCACGAGTTCCACTTCTGGACGGCGCTCGACGCCAACCTCGGGATCGGCACCATCGTGCGGGTGGATGGGAACATCGCCGTCAACGGCCACGTGCCACAGATCTACGGCGTGGTGATGGAAGGGCAGAGTTGGACGGACATGCTCTCGCCGCTGGATGATGTGATGGGGCGCGATGGGCAGCCGGATGGGGGGCTCGTCGCCACCCAGCGGACCGAAATCCGTCTCTACACCGCCAATGTGCTGCGCCACATCCCAGACGAACCGCTGCAGCCGGTGCCAATGGGCACGGTGTGGTTGGCGGATGATCGCGACATCGAACTGGCGCTGCGGATGGATGGCTATCTCGCTGCAGGCAAGCGAACGGCGATCCCGGTGGGCCTCTATCGCAGCGGCGGCACCGAGAGTCCGGTGTATCTCGACGCCGACTTTCTCCTCGGCCCCGAAGCGGCGCACCTGAACATCACCGGCGTGAGTGGACTGGCAACGAAAACGAGTGCCGTCGAATGGCTCCTGCAATCGATCTTCGCGCACTTCCCCGTCGAAAAGGGGTCCGTGGCCGCGGTGTGCTTCAACGTGAAGGGCCCCGATCTGCTGTACCTCGATCAACCGGCGGCGCTGAATGCCGAGGATGCGGCGATGTACGCCACGCTTGGTGTGCCGGCCGAGCCGTTTCAGAATGTCCAGTATTACGCGCCGTACGACGCAGCGCTGCGCGGGTTGGCGACCATCCGCAGTCACGAGGCATTGCAGCACAATGTGCAGCCGCTCACGTGGGGACTGCGTGAGGTGTTGCAGTACGCCGTCACGCTCCTCGATCGTGAGGACATCGATGCCAAGGCCGATGCACTGATCGATTTCATCACCGACCGCGTGGTGGGGCAGAAGTTCAGCGATCCGATGCTTGGCGGTGAGATGGTGGTGCAGACGTTCGCCGATCTCGACCACTGGTTCCGCACGCTGCTCGACGGACTTGAACGGAAGGATGCACAATCGTGGCGCACTCATCACGTGGCGACCATTCGCAAGGTGCGCAACCGACTGGTCAATCTCGCGACCCGTTGCGCCGGGTTGGTAACCGATGGTGCCGATGTCAGCGACCTGCCGTTCGGCACGTTCACTGATCGGTCGGTGCATGTGCTGGATGTGGCGAATCTCGAGGAGGATGCGCAGGGGCTGATCTTCGCGCGTGTGGTCAGCAAGCTGCGGGAGCACCTCGAGCGACGCGATCTGGGGGTGAATCACGTGATCGTGTTTGTCGACGAGTTGAACAAGTACGCGCCCAGCGATGGGCCGGAGACGTATGTGCGCCGGATGCTCCTCGATATCGCCGAGCGGGGGCGGTATCTGGGCCTGGTGCTGTTCTCGGCGCAGCAATTCCGCAGCCAGGTGCACAAGCGCGTGGTGGGCAATGCCGGCACCGCTCTCTACGGTCGCATGGATGGCGACGAATTGGCCACACCGGGGTATGCGGTGTTGAGTCCGGCCGTTCGGACCAAACTTTCGACGCTCGACAAGGGTCAGCTGATGGTGCGTCATCCCCATTTCACACAGCCGGTGTTCGTCCGTTTTCCTCGCCCGAGCGTCCTCAGCGGGCGGCTTGGTGTGGAACGCTTTCCCGCCGTACCGGTGGAGGAGTTCGACGCGGCGATGTTGCGACGACTGCGGCGGCTGGACAGCGGAGTGACGCTGGACTGGCTGCGGTCCGTGATCGCGTTGAGTGATGAGGCCGATGTGATTCGCGCGGTGCGTGCGGCCGAGCGCGAACAGCCGCGTGATGTGAAGTCGTTCGTCGCGGCGCAGTTCCGGAGACAGGTTGCCCCGCGTGAGCTCGGAGCTCCCACGCCGCTGGTGGCCCCACTGGCACTTCCCGTGAGCGATGATCCGTACGGGTTCTAGTCTCGGTCGTGCGCTGCTCGTGGGCGTCGCGGCGTGTTCGTCGCTGCAGGCGCAACGGACTCGTGCTGCCGCCGGCGACGCCCGAATTGCGCTGGTACTTCGTCCCTTTCCCGGCGACCTCATTCGACAGCGGGTGGAACACGATGTGGATGAGCAGGGCACCATCACGATGGCGGGTGGCGATTCCACCGTGCGCGTGAGCACCCGAACGACGGTGGTGCTGCGATCGCGGGTGAACGCCGTGGATTCGCTGGGTGCAGTGGTGACGTCGCAGGTGGAGAGCGTGACCGTCCGCGCGACCGGTGGCAAGGAGGAGAGTCGGCGGGCCCGGATCGCCAGCGGTATGGCGCTGCAGGGCCGTACGCTGCGAATGAAGCTCTCACCGGATGGCGCGCTGATGGTGTTGGACGATGCGTCGGTACAGAGTGCGGCGACGATCGCGACGCTGGCGGCGCTCGTCGATCGCGTGCCGGCCGCACTGCCGCAGTCACCGGTGCGCGAACATGAGAAGTGGACGCGTCACATGGTGCTGGCCGGCGCGCCGGGCGATGGGATCGACGCCGAGTTCACGCTCGACTCGTTGACGCGGTTCGGGGACTTTGCGTGGGTGAGCGTGCGGGGCGTGATGCGGGATGTGGCGGCGGATGCCGGCGCGAGTGTGATCGGGTGGATCCTGCTCGACCGCCGTCGCGGCTGGATCACGCGATCCAGGATGGTGCTGACGATGCGTGCGGTCACGGAGGCGCAGGGATCGTTGCCGTCGATGCGGTTCGTGATGCGGGTGGAGCAGCGCGTGGCGGAGGTCGTGGAGTTGCGGGTGCGACGGTAGTGTCAGCCCGGTTCGGCACATAACTTCCGCTGCGTGAGCCCTCCTTCGCACCCTCTTCGCCCGCCAGGCGTCCAGGCGATATTCGACGAACTCGCCGCCGCCCCTCCCGCCGAGTCGCTCGAGGCGCTCAACCGCCTTCTCGGGCGACGCATGCAGGAGTACAACAGCGCGCCACAGCCGGACCTGGGCGGACTTTCGCCCGATCACATGCATCAGCTGTTGGCGGGAGACTGGGAGACCACCGGTGCACTGCACGTCAACGCCGGTATTTCTCGTGATCTGCTTCGAGACGTGCCTCTGTTCGCCGACGCGCGGACTGTGATGCGATACGTGGCAGAGCACGCGCCGGTGCCGCTGACCAGCCGCGGCAATCTCCCGCGAGCGGCGGTTGCGGCACTGCTATACCGGCGAACGCCGCTTTATGGGGAGGTGCTGCGGTTTCAATTCACCTCGGTGGCGTCTCGCGGGTGAAAGGAGGCGGCGTGAGTCGGGGGCCTTGAACACGGGTTGCGATCGCGTTGGCACCCGACCCGCTTCATGAGGCGCGACGCCACCACGCAGCTGCTCGATGGCATGCACTACCGCGGTTGCTGCGTGTCGTGCGGCGCGACGGCGGCACCCGACCGTACGCCCCGCGCAACGGAGCGCCCGCACCGACCGATGTCGATGCCGCGATGGACGCATTGGTCGGACTACCCGAACCCTAGCCCCCCGGCCCCCTCAACAATCAGCCCGCACTCGGCACCGTAGGCCAGCACAGCGCTCACGTACGTCGTCGTGGTCACATCGCTCAGTCGCTCGCGCGGGGCAGCGGAGTGTCGCGAGTCGTCGGTCAGTGCCCAGAGCAGCACGTGTGTGTCGAGAAGGACGCGCATCAGAGCGCGGCAGCGTCACACTCCGACAGATCTTCCGCCGACAACGGCGCGTCGAAATCGACTGGCACGGTGAGTTTGCCCCGGAGCCCGCCAAGTGTCATTCCTCCGCGGCCGGTGGGCCGAGCGGAGATGAGTTCGACCTGCGGCTGTCCGAATGCGCCGATCGAGATGCGCTCGCCCGCTGCTGCGCGCGCTACGAGACTCGATAAGCGCTTCTTCGCATCGGAGATTGAAATGACCGTCACAGGATATCGCCAGCGTGCTTTCGAACCAGTCGACATGAGCTCTCAATTAATCATGTACCAGCCCAGAGCTGGTTCAACATCCCTCTGGCCTCAGGCCGCAGAAATCCCCCTGAAGCGTAATCACGGTCGTGCGGGCGGCGCCCGACCACCGCGTCTGTATCTTTGCACCCATGCGCATCGCCCACCTCGCCGACCTCCACCTCGGATTCCGCCAGTACCAAAGGCAGAGCTCGGCAGGCAACAATCAGCGTGAAGCGGATGTCGCCCGCGCCGCTGCCCGTGCGATCGATGCGGTGATCGAAGCCCGGCCAGACCTCGTCCTCATCGCCGGCGACATCTTTCATCAGGTTCGCCCGTCGAATCCGATGATCCTGTTCGCCTTTGCACAGTTCGCGCGGCTCAGGCTCGCGCTGCCAGCGGTGCCGGTGGTCATGATCGCCGGAAACCACGACCTGCCTCGCGCCGCCGAAACGGGGTGCATCCTGCGGCTCTTCCGCAACGCCGGTGTGCTCGTCGTCGAGCAGCAGCCGGAGCGCCTCACCTTCGCTGAACTCGGCCTGTCGCTGTTCGCCGTCCCCGACCAACTCGGACAGCCGCTGCCGGCGCTCACCACCGATCCTGCCGCGCGCTGGAACGTGCTGATGCTCCACGGCGAAGTCCAGGGTGTACTGCCAGACCGCGCCGCGATGGTGGACCGGAGCCCGAGCGAGGTCACGGTCGACGAACTGCAACGCGCACGGTGGGATTACGTAGCGCTCGGACACTATCACGTGCACCGACAGGTGGCGCCGACCGCCTGGTACGCCGGCTCGCTGGAGTACGTGAGCAGCAATGCGTGGGGAGAGCTGGCGGAACAGCGGCAACACGCCGTCGCGGGAAAGGGATTCGTCATCCACGACCTGAGCGACGGATCGCACCGGTTCATCCACCTCCCCTCGGAACGCCGCTTCCTCGACCTCGACCCGGTCGACGCGCACGCGCTGTCGCCCGCCGACGTCGATGCGCTCGTCGCCGATCGCATTGCGCACGCACCGGGCGGAATCGACGATGCCGTCGTGCGACTGGTGGTGCGCGAGATCCCTCGTCACGTCGCGCGCGATCTGGATCACAAGGCGATCCGTGATTACAAGCGGCGCGCGCTTCACTTTCAGCTCGACACGCGAAAGCCGGAGCTGGTGCGCACGCGCACTGCATCTGGCGCCGGCGGTGCACGCCCATCGCTCCCGATGCTGGTCCGGGAGAAGCTCGATGGCCGGTTGCTCAGCGCCGACATCGACCGCCCCACCTTCGTGTCGCTCGGGATGAGCTACCTGGATCGTGTCAGCGACGCGGGTTCGGACGCGGGCAATGACGCAACGTTCGCTGCACCGATGGAGACCGACGCGTCATGAGGCTGCGTGCACTTCGACTGCAGAACTTTCGTCAGCACGCCGATACGCTGATCGAATTCGAGAACGGCCTGACGGGGATCATCGGCCCCAACGGCGCCGGGAAGTCGACGATTCTCGAAGGGATCGCGTGGGCGTTGTACGGCAACACCGTGGCGCGCGGTACTCGTGACTCGATCAAGTATCACGGTGCCGGCCCGCGAGCCGCGGTGCGGGCCGAGTTGGACTTCGACCTTGGCGCGCATCGCTATCGCGTCGTTCGTGGGCTGACATCCGCGGAGCTCTTCGTCGATGGCGCCACGGCGCCCACAGCCAACAGCATCGGTGCGGTGGGTCAGATACTCGAAGCGCGACTGGGAATGACCAGCCGTGAATTCTTCACGACCTACTTCACTGGTCAGAAAGACCTCGCGGCGATGGCGGCGATGGGCGCCACCGATCGCGGCCGGTTCCTGTCACGAGTGCTGGGCTACGATCGGCTGCAGAAGGCGCAGGAGCTCGCCCGCACCAGGCGCGGCGAAGTCGCGGCCGCGCTGCGCGCCTTGTCGCAGTCGATGGCTGACGCAGATCTCCTGGCCGCCGAGGTGCAGGCCGCAGAACTCAGACTCCGGCTGACCCGTGATGCCCGCGCCGCTGCCACGCGCGCCCTGGCCGCCGTCAGCGAGGCGTTGGCGCAGGCCGAACCCCGGTGGCGCAACGCGGCGAAGGCACGCGATCGCGACGTCGCCCTCCAGACCGCAGTGATCAAGGACGAAGCAGCCGTAAGTTCGGCGGTGCGCGATGTCGAGCGGGCCACGACCGCGGTTGACGAAGCGCAGCGGATCGCGAGCGGACTGGGAGCAATCCTTGTTCAGCTCGCACCGCTGCCCGCATTGCGCGCCGAGCTCCAACAGCTCGAGGAGCGATCGCGGCAGGCAGCACGGAAGCAGGCGCTCACCGAGGAGATCGCGCGTCTGACGGCGAGCGTTGACGCCGCCGCCGCCCGGTTGATGCAGCTCGCGCCCGCGCCAACGCTGCACGCCGACGTATTGTCCTCGCTCAGCGCTGCCAGAGGTGCCGCCAGTGCCGCGCTGGACGCCGCCAACCTACGTCGGACGGACTGGGTTCGCGATCGGCAGGAGGTCGAAACGCGGCGCAGCCAGAAGCGGGATGAGTACACCGAGATCAAGGGGCAGTTCGAACGGGTGCGCGAGCTTGGCGCCGACGCCCCGTGCCCCACCTGTCTGCAGCCACTTGGCGCCAACTACACGACGCTGCTCGAAGAGCTCGGCGAAAAGCTCGAGGCACTGCGCGTTGAAGGGATCTACTTCAAGCAGCGCATCGAGCAGCTGCACACGGAGCCGGACGATCTTCGTGCACTGGACGCAGCGCGTACCGACGCGGAGAATGCGGTCCGTCAGTTGGAGCGCAAGGAGCTGAAGATCGAGCAGGCGCTCAAGGAGCAGCACGACAAGCAGCGCGAGCTTGGGCAGCTTACCGCGCAGCGCGATGAGCGTGACGCTGCGGTCGCCTCACTCGCTGCCGGTTACGATGGCGCGCGGCACGCCGTCGTCCGCGAGTCGGTCAGCGCGCTCGGTGCACTCGAACTCCAGCACGCCGCGGCGAAGAGTGTCTCAGACGATCTGCCGCAGCGGCGGATCGCGCTGGAGCGGCAGCTCAGCGCGCTTGCGGCCGCGCGTGACGCAGTGGGTGTGGTTCAGGCGGAGCGTGCCGCGCTCGGCTTCAGCGCTGATCAGTACTCGCTCGCTTTCAGCGCGTGGGAGGCGGCGACGCAGCAGCGGCAGACCGCTGCGGTCACGCACGCCAGCGCCGAAAGCGATGCCGTGAACGCCGACGCGGCGCAGGCCCGCGCGGTCGCGGCGGCGGAGCAGGCGGCCAGGGTGCGCGAACAGCAGCGACAGCTGGAGATGGAGCGGCGCATGCACGACGAGCTCGATGCTGCGTACGGCGAACTCCGCACCGAACTGAACGCGCGCCTGCGACCTGAGCTCGGCGAAATCGCCGGATCGTTCCTGACGGATCTCACGGACGATCGTTACAATGAATTTGAGCTCGACGAGAACTATGAGATCATCCTCATCGGGAGTGGGGTTCCGCGTCAGGTGATCTCAGGCGGCGAGGAAGATCTGGCGAACCTCGTGCTGCGGCTGGCGGTGTCACAACTGATCGCCGAGCGGAGTGGACAGCCGTTTTCGCTCCTGGTGCTGGATGAGGTGTTCGGGTCGCTGGATGAGCAGCGCCGATCCAACGTGGTGGAGCTGCTTCGGCGTTTGCAGGACCGCTTTGAACAGGTGATCGTGATCACCCATATTGATGGGGTTCGTGACGGCCTCGATCGAGTGCTCGAAGTGTCCGTCGACGAGGAAACCGGTCGTGCCATGGTCGAGCAGCGCGATGGCGGGCGATTGCCGGACGATACGCTGGTTCTGCGGGAGGGTTGACGGTGGCAGGTGTGCGCACATGGCGTTCGGATCCCGTGATCACGGGTCCTGAACTGATCAAGCCGGCTGACATTCCGGCGCTGAACACCGTCTTCAGCGATGCGTTCTCCGAGCGCTATCGGAAGGATGGTCTGGTCGGCGTGCGGGTGCCGCATCTGAATCCGTTGATCTGGCGCTATGCGATAGAAGGGGCGGGTGCGGGCGCCGTGCTGTGGCGCACCGATCGCGGCGGTGTCGCCGCATTCAACATCGCGCACCGCAGCGGTACCGAAGGGTGGATGGGCCCGTTGGCGGTGCTCCCCGAATTGCAGGCCCGCAGGATTGGCCGCACGGTGGTGGAGTTCGGCGTGGATCACCTTCGCGCACTCGGCTGCCAGGTGATTGGCCTCGAGACGATGCCGCGCACGATGGATAACATCGGCTTCTACTCGCAGCTGGGATTCGTACCCGGCCCGTTGACCATCACGGTGACTCTCGACGCTGCGACCTCCGAGACGCCGATCACGCTGCTGGGCCGACTGCCGCAGCTCGAGCGGGATGACTCGGTCGACGAGTGCGCGGCGCTCACGCGATCGCTGCGCGATGGGTACGCGTTCACCCGGGAGATTCGGATCACCGACGCGCTGGCGATCGGCGATACGGTGGTGTTACGTCGTGCTGGCGCGCTGGTGGCGTATGCGATATGTCACTCCGCACCGCTGGTCGAGGGGCGATCGCGCGACGAGGTTCGCGTGTTGAAGATGGTCGCCGCAACCGACGCCGACGCGATGCAGCTGGTGACGCACCTCACCGAGTACGCGCGCCGCTGCGGTACCCGGCGGATCGCGATCCGCGTTCAGGGCGACGCGCCGCGTCTGTACGCGGCGCTGATTGCGCGCGGTGGCCGCGTGCGCTGGACCGACCTGCGGATGACGGTTGCGGACTACGCGGAGCCGTCGCAGCCACGTGATGGCGTGATGCTGTCGAACTGGGAAATTTAATCCGGGTGTGATTCGATCGTGACATGGTGAGTGCGTGACCAATCATGTCGCCGTCCGTCCAGTTGACGAATGCACGCACAGACACCAACCTTCTGTGCAGCTACTTGGTCAGGAACGGGAAGGCATTATTTTTGAGCCGATAAGTCTGCCGGTGAAGTCCGATAAATCGTGCTGACGTCATGCCCCAGTGCGGGGAAGGCGAAAGGCTGCGGGTGAGGGCTGTAGCGTATCGACGGGCTTCAAAAACCCCTTCT
>Ga0335394_10000946_pt1 | contig 32137 bp, 32 predicted proteins | sample MAT03_FD_205741 | JGI IMG/M metagenome (GOLD analysis project Ga0335394, IMG submission 205741) | Freshwater microbial communities from Lake Fryxell liftoff mats and glacier meltwater in Antarctica - MAT-03 (spades assembly) (version 2) ...
CGACAAAACGGCCAGTGGCGCATTAAAGATATTCAGGAAGTTTCTCCAACCGAATCCGTTCAGACCGGAGATCCTGCGTCTTCAAATGGGTTGTCTGCCCCGACGAGTAGTACTCCTGACTCTGGGGGGGTGACTCCGGGCAGTGTCCCAGGTGCAGCTCCGGGCGCGGTTCCAGGTACAACACCGGGTAACAACTCAGTTATTCCTGGTGCAAGTGGCAGCTTACCGACTTCCTCAGACAGCAATCTCGGCGTTGGTACAACCCCTCCTTGACTTTAGATGTGGGATGATACGTGAATTTTTCAGGTGGTATAGCTGTCGCCACAAAGGTTAGGACACTGGGATCAAAGGGGGTGTGGGGGCTTTGCCCCCAGCCAGGGGTTCCACCCCTGCACCCCGTCCTAACGAATCAGTCTATGGCTATATATCCGAAAAAACAATCTGTGACAACGCCGCCAAAATATCTTCCTACAACTTTTGGTAGTCCTAAATTGGTAAGGATTTTTTGATGGGCGAGCGAAGCCCATCAAAAAATCCTTACATCAATACCACTACCCCACTTTTTTATGACTTATCAGTTTTAGTAGAACGGCCTAATTCTATTACTATCTATAAGTAAAAGACCTCACGCGCAACCTCAGCATGTCAGATACCCTGATTCAGGCCTATCTGCCCCTATTTTTTTGGACGGGTTTGGGGCTGTTATCGTTTCAATTGGTGCCCGATGGGTTTCCTCGTTTGCTAGGACGCAGCCTCTACTGGGTGGGGGTGCCACTACAAATTTTTACACTGGCTCGACAAACCCATTTTTCTGAGAATGTCGAATTAGCGCCATCCATGGTGATTTTTTCGCTGCTTAGCGGCCTGGGGCTAGCTTGGGGCGGTTTGCAGTTAGTGCGGCAGTTGTCGCCACTGTCTAACTCAGATGAGTCTGTTGAGGCATCTAACGAAGGTTGGGATAACCCTGCCCGTCGGGGTAGCTTTGTGATTGCTTCGATGCTAGGCAATACCGGGTTTGTTGGACTGGCTGTAGCGCCTAGTTTTATTGACGAATCTTATCTGGGCTGGCTGGTGTTTTACAGTGTGGCGCAGAATGTGATGGGTACTTATGGGCTAGGTGTATTTTTGTCCAGCTACTATGGGCGATCGCAGGCTCAAAAGCACTGGTTAGTGACCCTCCGCGACGTGTTAACAGTGCCTTCTCTGTGGGCGTTTGGCATTGGCATGCTGACCCGTGCCATTACTCTGCCAGGTGCGGTAGAAGGTGGATTACATGCGTCCCTATGGGTGATTATTCCTGCTGCATTGCTGCTGATGGGATTGCGCTTGCGGCAGCTTCACGGCTGGAAAAGCTTGAAATTGGCGTTAGTGCCGACGGTAATTAAAGTTATCTTAATGCCTATGCTAGTTGGGATAGCGGCAATAGTGCTGCACCTGCCTCCCAATCCTCGTTTGGCGTTGGTACTGATGTCAGGTATGCCAACGGCTTTTGCTGGACTAATTTTGGCAGAAGAATATGATCTTGATCGAGAGTTAATTGCCAGTAGCATTGTGCTAACAACCGCTATGCTGCTGGTAGCAATTCCACTATGGCTGTTAATCTTTGGAGATCAGGCGATCGCTTAGCGCTCTACCTGTTATCTCTTTACCATTTGTGTTTCAAACTCCATACGCTAAAACATGAGCATAGAACCTCCCGGTAATCCAAAGGGGTGGGGCGATCCCGCCCCCATTGTGATGATTGTTTTATTAATGGTTTTTTTTGGTGCTTGGATTGACAATCTGAATCGTCCCTTATCTGTTCAACAATGCCAAGAAATCCTTCGTCGTAATGCACAGTAAAATTCCTGATAGTGGTATTGATGTAAGGATTTTTTGATGGGCGGCCTTTGCCCGCCCATCAAAAAATCCTTACCAATTTAGGACTACCAAACTCCTCACTTTAAGTGCAAACTGGGCACTCAAAATCAGGAGCTTTAAATGATGATTTTGAAGTCGAGTTATTTAGATTTTATAGATGAAATGATTGGCAGTTTCTATAAAAAGACCGACAGATATAAATTTGACTCAAGCGGTTTCTAACCACTCATAGATCTGGTTTAGTTGCTCTAGTGTCACTAAGCCGTATTGCCACAAAACCATAGGCATTGGGCCTTGGTTTTGTTCACTGTGTTTTTGGGCGATCGCAATGGATGCATCTGGTAGCAGCAGTTCATCTCGCAAAAACTGAACGAGTTTTGGATAAGTAGATGGTGTCATGATGAAATCTCAGCTTTGAAAATCGTAATCTTGATCTTCCGGATAATTAAAGTTCAAGGACGGGTGTGAATAGCCTTTGTGAAGCCTGCTGATAGTAGCCTAAGCTTGCCAAGCTGTACAGGAATTTTTTTGACCAGAAAATTATGTGAACTGTGATGGTCTCTAGGGGCGTTTTGCGAAATGCTCCTGCACTCTATGCATGAAATTATTCAATCAGAGTTTTGGAGAGACTCTAATTAAGTTTTGCGAAACTTTGATAAAGGCCCTGTAGAGAGATGGGCAATTGCTGATCAAAAACGTAACGTAATGCGATCGCCCACCGCCAATCCCAGTTCGGCGGCACGTCCACCCGCTAACTCAATTACCTGATTGACCGCCTCGCGCCGAGAGCCGTAGGTAGGGCATGGGTTGCTGGTACAGGGTTGGGCATTGGCGACAATCGCTTTTACCTCGCCATCGCGCATAAACACCATATCTAACGGAATGAGGGTGTGCTGCATCCAGAACTGTACCGGACGGGGCGGCTCAAACGAAAATAACATGCCGCGATCGCCAGGGAGACTAGTTCGATACATCAGCCCCATAGCCTGCTCTTCCGGGGTCCGTGCCACCTCAAGCTGAATGGTTTGACCCGCAATCTCAGCCTCCGCAGAAATCGGCAGACTTTGTGGTGCAGGGCTAATGTCTGCTTGAGGAGCAGCAGCCTCAGCCGGAGCTTCGCCTAAACTAGTGGGAGCAGGTGTGCAACTCATCAAAAACAGGCTCAATCCAATGCTAAGTAACGCAGCCACGCCAGCACGATTCAACCGGATAGAATGCTCATGTTTGAACACGGTCGATCTAAGCTTCTCGAAGTACATATCCCACTCCTCGCACGGTTTGAATTAACCGCTTTTCGCCATCGTCTTCAATTTTTAGCCGCAAATATCGGATGTAGACTTCAATCACGTTAGACTCGCCCATGAAGTCGTATCCCCAAACGTTTTCTAGAATTTGCTCTCGCGTTAGCACTTCGCGTGGATGCTCCATCAGGCACTTAAGCAATTCAAATTCTTTCATGGTCAAATCGATTACCCGCTCTTGTCGCATGGCACGCCGGGTTGCTAAGTCTAATATCAGGTCAGTAAATCGCAACTGTTCGCTTGTGCTGGTATCGGGTTTGAGGTAGAGGCGAACTAATCGCAAAAACTCTTCTGTGCGGTAGGGTTTTAGGAAATAATCGTCTGCGCCTGCTTCGAGGCAGGCGATTCGGTCGTCAACCAAATCCCGTGCCATCATCAATAAAACAGGCATCCGCGCTCCGCCAGTTCTAAGGTAATTGCAGAGAGTCAACCCCGATTCACCAGCCAGCATTCGGTCGATGACTATTAACGAGGGCTGAAATTCTTTTGCTTGGCGAATTCCAGTGGCATAGTCAACGGCGATCGCCGTCTCGTACCCAGATTCCCTTAGATCGCTGCTGACGTGCTGAGCCAGTGTTTCATCTGTCTCAACAACCAAGACGCGCGGACTTTGATCTACCGTTGCATTGTTCATACATCTCTAGCAACAATTCTCGGTAGTGGTATTGATGTAAGGATTTTTTGATGGGAGGGTAAAGGCCGCCCATCAAAAAATCCTTACCAATTTAGGACTACCCAATTCTCATCTGTTTTAGCACGGACAGCAAAAACATGGGCAGTATTTTTACTTGTCTTGTTGTCGAGAAACAGTTGGATGCTAAGGATCTATGCAAATTTATTAAGAGATTCTCCTTGCGCGAAACTTCTTCTCAGTCAGGATTTCACATCCTTTCTACTTAGGATCGCGGATTAAATAAAACCTAATCTTTTTTTGGAAGTGCCGCGCTCCGCGCGGCACTTCCAAAAAAAGATTACAGGTTAATTAATTTGCAATCCTTAGGGAAAATCAGGCTCTAAGGCCGTTGCCCTCTAACCGATTTCTAGCGTGAGATCGTTTTTTGGTGGAGCTAGAAAACGATCCCCTATTCTCAAAAAGGTGATGTCAAATTCGTCACGCAAACACGATATCTCTGATTAGAGTAGAAGAGTGGGAGGTAGTGGTATTGATGTAAGGATTTTTGGATGGGAGGGTAAAGGCCGCCCATCAAAAAATCCCTACCAATTTAGGACTACTGAGTGGGACATCAGCGAGAGTGAGAGTGGACAGGGGCAGCAATGAAGCTAATTCCAAAGCGTAGACTGTACTCCGCTGTGCTTGGGGTTATTGTGGCGGGGTTGGCGATTTGGCTGATGAATCAGTTCGAGATCTCGGTGCAGTGGGAATCTGGTGTGCCCCCATTACAATCTAGTCCTGAGGCTGATCCTGATGGAGCGATCGCCCCATCAATGAGTCCGCCAGGTTCGCCGTCGAGCGGCTCGGCAGGGGTAGTTGCCGGCAATGACAGTCAGCCTTCCCGCTCGCCGTCTCCTACGATCCCAACATCCTCACCCTCGGTTTTACCGCCAGTATCAACGCCGCAGACCTCTGCCCAAAACGCGCTTCAGTTGGGTGGTCTACGCATTAGCAACCAAACCGATTATCCCATTCGTGTGGTGCTGCTGTCTCAAGTAACGACCCAGCTAATACCTACACCCCAAACAAAGGAAACACTGGCTGAGTACGACGAACCGATTCACTGGGACTTTTCGCCTCAGGAAGGTAACACTCAAGGATTGCTGCTTGCTCTCCCCGACCGCGATTTACTTCTCCAGCCTGGGGATGTACTGGTAGCGTTTGCCCAAGATGGCTCTCGCCGTTACTGGGGACCTTATGTTGTGGGTACTTCAGTCATCCCCCGGTGGAATCCGCAAAGGAAAGAATGGCAACTGCGAGTGCAGACACCATAGGATAAGTTCTAAATTTTGAACTTTGAGTTAGACGGTCAACACAAAACTCAAAGCTTACTCATTCCTACGCCACCATTTCTTTAGACGCAGGTGCCTCTTCTACAGATGCAGGTGGTTCTTCTATCTCTGACAACCCTTTAATTCGTCGATAGAGCTTGATGTATTCTTTGGCAGAGCGATCCCAGGCAAAGTCTTTCTCCATGCCGCGTTTTTGGAGTTCCTGCCACTTGTCTTTGTAGTGATAGCCTTCCCAAGCGCGCACCATGCAGGTGTAGAGATCGAGAGGTTCATAACGATCGAAGCAGTAGCCTGTGCCAGTGTGGTTGTTGGGATCGTTGTGAGTAACGGTATCGACTAAACCGCCTGTGCGCCGCACGATTGGCACTGAACCATAGCGCATCGCAATCATCTGACTAATGCCACAGGGTTCAAACCGTGATGGCATCAGAAAAGCATCGGTTCCGGCATAGACGCGCCGTGCCAGAGTGTCATTGTGCAACAGGTAAACGGCGACGCGACCAGGGTGACGTGAGGCAATTTGCCAGAGTTCGGTTTCATAGTAGCGATCGCCTGTTCCTAGCACTACCAACTGAGCGTCTGTATAAGCCATGAAGCGGTCTAGCATTTGGATCACTAGATCTAGACCCTTTTGCTCAACGAGGCGTGTCACCATTCCTAACAAGAACGCCTGTGAGTTCACTTCTAGCCCTAACTCTTCTTGCAGGGATATTTTGTTGACAGGACGCTGTTCAATCGTATCCGCTGAGAAGGTTTGCACAATTTGGCGATCGGTGGCGGGATTAAACAACTCCATGTCAATCCCATTCAAGATCCCAGACATTCTGCCGCTGATAAACGATAGCAGCCCTTCCAGAGTTTCTCCGTACTCTACAGTTCTAATTTGCTCTGCATAGGTAGGCGACACGGTAGTAACTGCGTCTGCAAACTGTAGAGCGGCTGCCATCACGTTGTGACCCTGCATATACCACGGGCACCACGTCATTTTTTCTAAGCGCCCGCGCCACGGGCCTTGATAGGCCAAGTTATGGATGGTAAAAACTGTTGCAATGTCGGGTGACTGGTGCATCCATACGGGAATCATGCCCGTGTGCCAGTCGTGACAATGAATCACGTCGGGCTTCCAATAGTTCCAAGCAAACTCTGCTGCCCCATTTGAAAAAAGTGTGAAACGCCAGTCTTCACCGTCACCCCCATAAATGCGTCGAGGCAAAAAGGAAGGATGGCCGAATAGGTACAAGGGCACATCAGTACCGGGAAGAACCGTTTCATATACCTGAAAGCTCTGGAACATGGCACCACCCAGCCAGATTGGCTCTTTGGGGATCTTCATTTTGTCGGGAAGAAAGCCGTAGTAGGGCAAAAAGACCCGCACGTCATGCCCCATTTTCTTTAAGATCTTGGCCAGCGCTCCGACCACGTCCCCCATGCCACCCGCTTTAGCAATCGGAGCTGCCTCTGCTGCAACAAACAGAATCCGCATAGTGCTCTCAAATCTCCCCGGAGTAGTAGTCTGTCAGTTTTGGCCGTATTCTAGACCTAGCGTTGACTTTTTGAGCAGTACGCAGGGCGAATCTCTCAAAAAGAATCCAAACATAATTCGAAACATCACCAGCTTAACGGTAGGTAATGGCAAACCTGACACCTAAAACCCTAGCAAGTTTCGGTAACATTTTCGTAATCTCGCTAAAAGAACAGGTTATTGAGTTGAGACCCGCACTAGCGCGGGTCTCAACTCAATAACCTGTTCTCAGCGCACTCAAAAAGCGCTCTATCTACTGACGGTGAATAGTCGCAAAGATTTCGTTCAAAATAGCTTGAGCGCCTTGAGCTTTAAGTTTATGTGCCAGATCAATGCCCAATTGCTCTGCTTGGGTAGCTGCACCCGAAACGACATCTTTAATGACGGTTTGTCCGTCTAGACTGGCAACTAGACCAGTTAGGGTTAGAGTGTCGTCAGTGATGACAGTGTTGACCCCAATTGGTACTTGGCAGCCTCCCTCTAGCTCGTGTAAAAAAGACCGTTCAGCATAGCAGCGGTAAGCCGTTGGAGTGTGTTCTAACACTTTGAGCAGGGAAAGGATTTCGGTATCGTCGGTGCGGCACTCAATGCCCAGAGCACCTTGACCAACGGCGTGAAGGGAAATGTCAGGGGGGATGACTTGGTGGACGCGATCGCCCATTCCGAGTCTTTGCAAGCCAGCTACAGCTAAGATCAGCGCATCGTATTGCCCTGCATCAAGCTTGCCGAGGCGAGTATTGAGGTTACCGCGCACGTCTTTGAATGCCAGGTGAGGGTAGTGATGTCTTAGCTGAGCCAACCGTCGTAATGACGAGGTGCCGATCACCGCACCTGCTGGCAAGCTATCGAGCTGCTTTCCGGCATGTTTCTCATGCAGTACAAGGGCATCGGCAGGGTCTTCACGTTCGGTAATACAGCCCAGCACCAGTCCTGGCGGTAAGTTAGTCGGTAGATCTTTTAGGGAGTGGACGGCAAAATCGGTTTCTCCATTAAGCATGCCAACTTCTAGCTCTTTGGTGAACAGGCCTTTGTCCCCAATTTTTGCCAGCGCTACATCCAGAATCTTGTCGCCCTGGGTGCTCATGGTGTGAACTTCGAAATTGCGATCGGGAAACGCGTTTTGCAGTTGCTCTTGAACCCAGTAGGTTTGCACCAAAGCCAGTTGACTTTTGCGAGACGCGATGCGGATTGTGCGAGGAGGGCTAGCAATCATCTTGTAAAGGAGTGTTTCAAAAAACAGCGAAACGTTAAGCAGATCACCGACTTAAACCGTTTAAACAGCTTACCGCAGGGCGCGCCACATCATGCAAAGAACGAGAGTCCTGCTGCTACAACTCTCGCTCTTTGCGACGCTGTTGGATTGTCTTGAGTTCTTCGAGTCCGGGTGCAGCTTGGGTCTGCTGGGGATCGTCGATGGGTGGCTTGCGATCGCCAGGAATGATGCTGAGATGGGAATGGGCTATTCCCGGCACAGAAAACACCGTCGGTTGCGATTGTAGGTTAAACAAGTTGGGGCTAAGTGGTTTGCGGCGATCGCTACCCTGCTGCATTTCTGTTTGTAGCGCTAACGGAGAAATGGCTGGAGAATCGGTGAGATTAGGCGCTACGTCACTGAGCCAGTGGGTTGGGTTGTCTGCTAGTTCGACTGGCAAGTGATTTGATTGCCTTGTAGATAGCTCCTCCAGATCGTTGATTTGATCTGGCGCTAGCGGGTGCCGTTTGAATCGCTGGGCTAGCAACAGAGAGCCAAACCCGCAGCTAATGGCGATCGCCCCAAACAGCCAAATAGGAGACAGGGCGGCTTCGACCGAAGAGCCTGAGGCTTGTGGTGCTACTGCTTCCTTTCCGGCTACCAAGGGTAAGGGATTGCGAGTAGACAAGTCCGGGTTCATCAATCCAGTCACCGCGATTCCTGCTGTTAGCAGCGTGGTGACCCAAACGCCGCTCCAAAACAGCAAAGGATACCGCTGTACGAGCTGACTGCCTATATCGCCAACGATTTGCCACAGGGATTCTGGCGTTGAGGCGTTAAGTGGCACATGTTGCAGATCTGGAATATCTTCCCAATTATCAGTCTGTGGAACGTCTTCACGAGTCCACCCAACCCTGTCATGCTGAGCCATACTGATGCCGAGCCATACAGATGTATTTGCGTAGTTCCTTTCGCTAATTCTAGGCAAATCTTGAGCTATCGGCTGGAAAACTGGCCTAGGACTTTACCGATCTTATTTTTGGGCGGTTATATGGAGTCACCCCAATTTTGTAAGATGGGTTAATGAAACCTGTGCCAAATCGGCGTATGTCTCATTAACCTTTTCTGGTAGTGGTATTGACGGAATAATTTGGTTGAAGCGCGGACTTTGGTCGCACTTCAACCAATTATTAACACGTTGAAGACTGCCTCCTGTTCTAATGAGTGTTTTGTAGGAATTGCCCGTGCCCGAACTGCCTGAAGTAGAAACTGTTCGCCGGGGTTTGAACCGAGTCACCCTTAATCAAGCAATTTTAGGGGGAGATGTATTGCTAGACCGCACGGTTGCAGCTCCAGCAGAGGTGGCGGGTTTTTTGGAGGGGTTAAAGGGCAGGGCGATCGCCCAGTGGCAGCGACGGGGCAAATACCTGCTAGCAGAATTGGCGTTGGGTCAGGGCTATCTGGGCGTACACCTACGGATGACGGGGCAACTGCTGTGGATGCAGCAAGACGAGCCACTGCAAAAGCACTGTCGGGTTCGCTTGTTTTTTGGTAACGATCAGGAACTGCGGTTTGTCGATCAGCGTACCTTTGGTCAGATGTGGTGGGTGCCTCCTGGTGTTGCGCCTGAGAGTGTAATCACAGGGTTGCGATCGCTTGGCCCAGAACCGCTGTCTGACCAGTTTTCCCTGGCATATTTCACCGGGCAGCTTCAGCAGCGCCAGCGCCCGATTAAAAACGCTCTGTTGGATCAGTCGATTGTGGCTGGCATTGGTAACATCTATGCCGACGAAGCGTTATTTCTCAGCGGTATTCGCCCCCAAACCTTCTGTGCCAAGCTGAGATCTGATGACTTTCAAAAGCTACACACTGCTATTGTGCAAGTACTAGAAACGGCGATCGCGGCGGGGGGCACCACCTTTAGCGATTTCCGCGATATTCAAGGTGTGAACGGTAACTATGGCGGCGTTGCCTGGGTGTACGACCGAGAGAAGCAACCCTGTCGGGTCTGTGCTACCCCGATCGAACGGCTCAAATTAGCGGGGCGATCGGCGCACTTTTGCAAAACCTGTCAGGTTTAAGAGGATGTTTTAAAAGTCTGATTGTTAGTAGCAAAACGTTTTAGATCCCCCTAAGTCCCCCTTAAAAAGGGGGACTTTGAATCCAGTCCCCCCTTTTTATAGACGCGAAGCGGCTTCCCGAAGGGTAGGGGGCTAGGGGGATCAACAGGTGCCTAAAATCACAGCAGACCACTTTTCAAACATCCTCTAAGCGCGGCTTAGACCGTTTCGACGGGTTCGATGACGACGGGTGCGGCAGCATTGACGAGGGTTAATAGCGATCCCCCTTGTTCTTGACCACTGGTGGCAAGGTCACTATGGCATAAGTAGACGCGATCGCCAGCTCGGTAAAGTAAATCTTGAAGCTGTCGCCCTAGTCGTTGCTGATCGGCCTCTAGAGCCTCAGCAGCACCCCACGTTTGCCCTGACCACTCCTGCAAAAAAATCGGTGCGCCAAACAGCGCTCCACCCCCCGTGAGCCAGAGGGCAGAACCCGCGTCTAGCCAAAACTGCCAGCGGTGGGCGCAGCGGTTAGCGCGGTATTGAAAAATGGTTGCCAAGGTTACAGCTTGCTGCGCTACCAACCGTTGAGCGGGGTAGGGGTCGGCGGTAATAGTACCTCCGCGTAGCAGTTGAATAAAGCCTTCCACGGAGGATTCAGTCACTGTATCTACTCGTACTGCTATTGGCGGTGTTGTCAGAGCTTGAGCTACTGGCTGAATTACATCGGGCTGGGCTATATCTGGTCGGGCGATCGCGACTTGACGCAGCCGAGCCTCAACCTCCCAATAGTGTTGGGCGGTTTCCATGAGTTCGCGCAGTGCCGCCAGCCGATCGTAAGACAGGTAGCTACCACCTGCAAGAAACCGCTGAATAGCCCGATCGAGCAATGTAACGGGGCTGGGGAGCAGTCGCTGCTGTTGTTGAAGTTGCTGAGCCTCGACCCACTGACGCAGGTCTTCGTAGGCTTGAGTAGCGCGATAGCCTAAACGATCCCAGCGGGGAAAGCTTGTAGCCGGGAGTAAGTGGGGATGGTCGGGATCGGGTACAAAGCAATGATCGACCAGCAGGCCAGCGCGGACTGGATCAATGGCAGAATCCAGGGAGCTAGGGGATGGGGAGCGGGGATCAGAATCAGATGAAGTAGACGCATCCAGCGCAACCTCGCTCCCTGGCTGCCGCCGCCCTGCTTCACTAAAGGGACGTTGGCTCAGCACGATCAGCAATTCGGCGATCGCATCTTGGCTCAGCAACCGCCCCAACCCTGGATACACCAGTGCCAGCAAGGTCAGCAGGGCACGGATCATGGGAAAGGCAGCGAGAGGCTGCTGGTCGTTGAGCGCCTCAACAGCAATGCCTCTGCGGGTGAGAATTTCACGCAGGGTATAGCGGGCGATCGCATCTAGCCCTGGCCCAATGATGGCTACTTCGCTGGGAAGCACCTGTCCAGTGTGAACTGCGTTGGCTACAAACTCGGCAGTGGTTCGCAGCAGTTGCGCTCTAGATACCGCTTGAATGGACTGGATAGCGCTGGGCAGGTTGGGCAATAGCACAGGTGCTTGCACCCAGGATGCGATCGCCGCTCCCCACTCCGTACCCAAGTTGTCTGCGGGGGGTGGCAACTCTTCAACCAGACAGCGATCGGCTAAGGTACTCAAACAGTGGGGATCGGCTCCCAGCCCCAGACGCACCGCGCCGTTGGCATTGTACGTAAACACTCCTGGAATGCCTGCGTCTAGCAGCACCGTCAAAAGTGTATGGGCGATCGCAGGGTATTCATCCACATCATCGGCCAAGACCGCCCGGTAGCGCTGACACAGATGGGGTTGATACTCTGGATCGGGCAGCAAATAACGCCAATACAACTCTGTCATAATGCCGTAGGTCAAGAGGCCTCGCTCTAGACACCACTCGCGCCAGTGCAGCAGCGCATCTCCCATAGACTGCCAGAGTTCAGGAGGTTCGTCTTGATCCGCCATCCCTTCCTGTAACATCAGGGGAATATCGTCGGGCGGCACCCCGGCCAGCGCCGCCAGTTGCAGAATATCTAACATGCGCCGTACGAGGTAATACTCTACTACACCCGGTTGAGCCAGCTTGCCGCTGTCTAGGTCTGCCCGCCACAGCCGAGTTGCGAGGTCTTGTTCCGTTTCGGGTCGTAGCCGCACCGGAAATTGCGATCGCAGCCCTAACCGCTTGACTAAGAGCGGGTAGAACAAAAGCACTTCGTCTTGGAAGAATCCCAGTGGTGTAGACGAGTCAAAGGAAAACTGTCCCCGGCTGGCGGCAGCTAGGCGATCGGCTAGCTCGATTCGGTTGTCGCCAATGGCAGCCAAGATTAACGCTGGAGGCAACGGCGAAGGCCGTAGAGGCTCAGGAGCAGCCTCCGCTTGTTGACAAAACAGCTCGACCAATCGGCTTGTTTTGCCGCTGCGAGTAGAGCCAACAATCCAAATAGAATCAGAAGGTGCCAACGTATTTAAGGGAATTTGCTAGAGTATCAGCGGCGTAACTAACCTGTTGTTTAAACCTGGCAATTCTAAGAAGCGATAGCTAATAGCTATCAGTATCCTCATCCCTTACATTTAAAACAACCTCTAAACAACCTCTCACAGTGGCAGCGGTTGCTTAGTCTAGTTAGTTACAGCGCACAGAATTAGATAAACCTGATATTTTTAGTAAACGGGGCGACATCCGCTACCCCTTAACTTTAGAAAAGCACTATTCGCACCCGATTGTGGGTGATCCGACGTTAGTAGCATCCCCTCACATCACCGATGCTCAATTCACTACACCCGCATGAGAACTACGATCAATTCAGCCTTTAGAGCTTACTTGCGTTTCAGTAAACGATGGTTGTTCAAAACGCCCGAACGAGCGTTAGACGATGCCTATGAGGCGGCTCTTCGCATCAAAGCCATTGAGGATACCCATTTTGGTGGGGGCAGAATCTCACCAGAGTACGGCAACTATGGAAGTAGCGTCCGTAGCTACTTCCAGTCAGAACTGCAAAAGTACCTCAACATTGCCAAAGTTCGGTTAGCAGAATTTAAGGTCAGCAGCTCTGTGCTAGGGCTTTCCACCCAACCGATTACTGAGATTCAGCTAGATGAGCAGCCAGTCGATGCATCTCGTATCAATATTATCGATCAACCTGCGCTGATTCTAAAAAAACTGCGACTGATTGATGATGTCATGGCACGTTACAGTGGCGATCGCTCCAGTGCCAATACGTTGGTCGTCATGGCTGATCCCGACCAAATCAATGGACGGCAGAGTAGCCGTTCTCTGACAAACCGAATAACGAGTCAAACTAGTATTTCTAACCGCTCTAGTGCTCCAGCTCCCACCGAAGACGTTGAATCGTTGATTGATAAAACAGGCGTACTGCCTCGTTCAATTCTGCGTACTGTTGATCGAATTAAACAAGATCTCGATCCCAATGCAGAGCGCGAAGTGGTAGAAAACTTTCGCAGCTCTCAAACCAGAACATCAACGTCGCTGCGATTTATTCTCTTGCTCGTCATCATTCCCCTGATTACTCAACAGGTGACTAAGAATTTCGTGGTTGGTCCTCTAGTCGATCACTACAGAGTTGTGGACGGAAATACAGTATTTCTCAATGCGGATATTGAAGCAAAGGCGCTAGAAGATTTGAACCGCTATGAAGAGCGGTTACGGTTTCAAAGCCTGGTAGGTAGTTCACCTCCAATTAATGAAGAGCAACTTACCGAAAAACTAAAAGAAAAAGCCGAAGAGATTCGTCAAGATTTTCTGAGCGTAGGTAATGATGCCGTAAAAAACATCTTTTCAGATATTTTTTCTGCTCTCGCGTTTGCTCTACTGCTACTTAACAGCAGCCGCGAAGTTGAGGTTCTCAAATCTTTTATGGATGAACTTGTTTATGGGTTGAGTGACAGTGCTAAAGCATTCATAATCATTTTGCTTACCGACATTTTTGTGGGGTTTCACTCACCTCACGGATGGGAAGTGCTATTAGAAGGAGTTTCTCGTCACTTTGGCATTCCCGAAAGCCGAGAATTTATCTTTCTATTTATCGCTACTTTTCCTGTAATTCTAGACACGATTTTCAAATATTGGATTTTCCGCTATCTCAACCGAATTTCACCCTCTGCAGTTGCTACCTATCGCAGCATGAATGAATAGTTGAAATCCCCTGAAACGCGAGCTTAGAGAAACTTTCAAAGGATTTCAACTGCTCAAATAATGGCTTAAAGTTGGTGTAGCTGTTAAACGCCCAAAGCGATCTTTAGCTTGGTTAAAACTGCCGATTCGGTATCGCTCACTTTGGGGTTGCCTGAGCCAAACAGGCCACTACCTGCGGCACTGGCAACGTGCTCCGCTGCCGAATAAATAAATTGCTTGTATTCGCTGATCTCTTCGGGTGTTGCTTTAGTTTCTAGCGTAGCAAGGGCATCGGTAATGGCGGCGATCGCCTGCTCTGCCGCATTGTCGGGAGTCAAGCCTTTAGGAGTCTCTCTGGAGGGAGCTTTCATCGCTTCTTCAGAAAATACGCCTTGAATAATGGAGTTATTAGGATATCTTTTAGAAACCCCTAATACCTCTTTCGCTAAGGTAGTTGCTTCAATTGCAGTCGATACAATACCCATATCTGCTATTGATACGGCAATCCCACTCAACGTCACTGCCTTAAGCACTTTTACTGCTTCATCTGGAGTGTAGGTAGACATCGTTTCAGTTTTCCCCAATACAAAATTTCACCCGTATCATAACACCTGAAATGGCTGAATCTGGGTAGCCCAAGGTGCATTCAAAGGATGTAAAATATCTGTCCTAAGTAAGATTTTTATAAGTTAGAAAGGTGCATTGGGTAACATTATTGCTGGCTTAATTTTGGCTTAACTATTCCTGTTGCCGAGTCATGCGGCCATAGGCAAAGACAGCGATGCCGATCATACTGAATGAAAACAGCGTCGTCAGTGTGCCCAAAGCATACAAAGCAGGAGAGGTTACGTTGGTGGTCATCCCAAAAATTTCTAGCGGCAGGGTATTGTCTTGCCCTGAGACGAGAGACGTTCGCGTGAACTCGTCGTAAGACAAGGTAAAACCTAAGATGAAAATGCCAAATAAACTAGGCAAGATCAAGGGGAAAATGATTTCCCAAAATGTCTTAACATCGCTGGCTCCTAAATCTTTTGCCGCTTCTTCATAGGATGTATTAAAGCGGTTAAAGATACCCAGCATAATTAGAAACGCAAACGGAACAGTCCAGGTAAGATGGGCACCCAATCCCGATGAAAACCAATCGGTTGACAAGCCCAGTAATTGAAATACAATCCCGATGCCCAGAGAAATCAAAACGCTTGGCACAATTAAGCTAGAGATGGTGAGGTAAAAAACCGTGTTGGCTCCTCTAAACCTCGACCGAAACGCTAAACCCGCTAAGACACTCACCACAATTGAAGAAAAGGCAATTACGAGACCCAAGAAGAGCGATCGCAAAAATGGCTCTACAAAATTGCCTACCCGCTGCTCTTGAAACACCTGTCCTAGCCAGTAGAAGCTAAACCCTTTCATCGGGAAAGTTAACCCCCCGTCTGGCCCTTGCAATGACAGAATGAAAATACCCAGCATCGGCCCGTAGAGAAACAGCACAAACAGGCCAAAAAATGCCGCTAAGACATAGAAGGTGAGCGATCGCGTCTGCATAGTTGTCCCTACAGTTCCTTGCGAATATCAACAACGCGCAAAATACCCATTACCAAAATCAGCGTTACTGCTAACAGAATGACCGCGTTAGCTGCTGCTAATGGGTATTGCAAACTGCCAATTTGCGTTTGAATCAGTTTGCCTACCGATGCCGATTGACCACCGCCCATCATTCGCACGGTGACAAACTCACCCATAACCAGCGTGACAATAAAAATCGACCCGATCGCAATCCCTGGTGCTGACAACGGCAGAATAATTTCTTTAAAGGTTTGAAAGCCCGATGCGCCCATGTCTTGAGCTGCTGTGATCAGATTCCGATCAATCCGCATCAAGCTATTAAAAATCGGCGCAATCATGAAAAAATTGTACAGGTGAACCATGCCCAAAACGATCGCAAAGTCTGAGTACAGCAGCCACTCCACAGGTTGCTCCACCACACCCAAATTCAGCAATAACTGGTTCACCAATCCCTCTTTGCCAAGGACAGGCACCCAAGAAATCATCCGAATAATATTTGATGTCCAAAATGGTACCGTACAGACCAAAAACAGAATGATCTGCCAGCGTTGATCTTTGATATAAAACGCTAAAAAGTACGCGACGAGATAGCCAATTAACAAGGTGAAAAACCAGGTCAAAAATACGTACTTAAACGTATTGAGGAAGGTTTTCACCGTCACGCTGGATGTGAAAATGCTGGTGTAGTTTTCGAGGGTAAACGCAGGCACCATGGAATATCCATTGAACTGCCAAAAGCTCACCACAAAAATCATCAAAATTGGCAGCACCAAAAACAAAAGAAATATCAGAGTTTGAGGTGTTACCAGCAGATAGGTTTCCAAACCTTTCCAGCTTTTTGCTGTCATGGGAGTGCTCTGCTTGAATTTAGGGTATGCCGATTTGAATGATGCCGATCGCGTTAGTTTTCAACATCGCCATCGTAATTTGGAGTGATAATTCACACACAAACTAAGAAAATGTTCAATGCTAAACCTCGTCTAACTTGAAATCCAGAGTTTTCCCTCACCCTAAATCCCCCTTAAAAAGGGGGACTTTGAATCCGGTTCCCCCCTTTTTTAAGGGGGGTTAGGGGGGATCAAACCCAGTTGAGGCTAGACCAGAAGACTTGTGTGTACACAGTAGGCTCTTTGGGAGAGGGGCTGGGGGTGAGGGCTAAAACTACAGTTCTCAACGTGGACTTGGTTTAGATTATTTCGCACCCGTGGTGCGAAATAATCTAGCATTGAACAGAAACGGAATCCCTCTTTGCAATTACGAAGTGGTTACGAGGCAATAAACTCGTTCCACTTTTGAACCAGGTACGTGTTTTCCTTCATGGTGGAGTTCCAGCACACAATATTGCCAAAACGCTCCTTGAAGGTACCTCCATCTCGAACCGCGCCCTTCGACTCCAACTTTTTGTCGAATGGGTCAATCATGTCTTCTGCTGCTGGCTTGCCTTCGTACCAGAAGTCCCACTCGGCCTGCGACATATATTTTTTGGCATTCTCAGGAGCAGCGCTGTAATACCCTTGACGACCTAAAAAGGCACCTACCCAGCCTTCTAGCATCCAGTTCATGTACTCGTAAGCGGCCTCTAGGTTGATTCCAGACAGGTTCTTCGAGAGGCCAATACCGCCACCCCAGCCGCGATAGCCTTCTTTCATCGGGGCGTAAACGCACTGAACGCCTTTTGATTTAACGGCTGTCACCGCAGGTGACCACATGGATTGCAGCACCACTTCACCCGATGCCATCAAGTTAACGGACTCGTCAAACGTTTTCCAGAATGCCCGAAACTGACCGTTCTGCTTCTGCTCTTTGAGAATTTCGGTGATCTGGTCGATCTCCTCTTTGGTCATATTGCCCTTGTCTCCAAAGGTCATCAGCCCCGACGCTTCTGCCACCATCGCCGCATCCATGATGCCAATTTGGGGAATGTCTATAATCGATGTCTTGCCCTTAAATGCGGGATCGAACAGTTCCTTCCAGCTTTCAATCTTGCGTCCTACTAGATCGGGTCGATAGCCCAACGTGTCAGCATTGTATTGAAACGGAATTAGGGTCGCGGAATCGGTTGGGGTCGGAGAAAATTCCTTAGAATCAGGCCCCGTTACGTATTGCACTCGGTAGGGCGCAGTTCCTTGGGACTCTTCGACTGGTAGCCCTTCAAATTTTCCAGACGTAAAGAACGATACGATTTTGTCGTAGTCTTTAATTTTGTTGATGTCGATGGGTTGCAGATTGCCTGATGGAATCACTAAGGGCAAGCTGAAATATTCTCCGTCGAAGATGTCGTATTGCTTGGGCTGAGAAATGGCGATCTGGTTGTTTTCTTCGGTGCTAAGTGCCCGCATGTCTAGCTTGAAGCCCAGATCTTCTTGCGCCTTATCGCGAATTTCGTTGATTTGAGAGACACCTGTACCAATCAAACGCAATGTGATGTCCTTGGTTTTGTTGGCATTGACTTCAGGCCCTTGAGCAGGGTTGCCCGGAGTTCCTGCGGGAGCCTCGGTGGTTGTAGAGGCACAGCGAGCTACCGCAAAACCGGCTCCGGCTGCCAATCCAGTTTTGATCAGTTTGCGGCGAGATAGGTTAGTCATAGGTGCTACTGAGTTAAGGTTGCTACTGAGTTAAATGTGAACACTTTATTTGGGGAATCTGTTCTGGGGGTGCGGCTAGTGCGGCAAAAAGATGCAGTCATCGATCGCACAGCCAACCGTCACCAGTTGCCCCTCTTGGGCTGGGTTTGTTGCCCAGTCGTGGCTCCGAGCTTTGTAGGTGATCTCTTCGCCTGTAGACTCCAACATTAAAGAGACACGGGTAATATAACCCGTAAATTCAATCGAGGTGACTCGCGCTGTGATCTGGTTGTGAGCGGTGGGATCGGCGGGGGGATAGGGGTGTAGGGTCAGGCGATCGCTTCGTACTGAGCAAGCTGCCGTCATGCCTACATTGGCGGCATTGCCTCGCGTTAAAAATGTTCCTACTTGCTCCACCTCTAACCGAATTACGGCATTACCCGCAGGATGGGGCATCCCAGTAGTCACCTCTGTAACCTTGCCGACAAAAATATTGTTATCGCCCACAAACCTCGCCACAAAGCGCGATGCAGGCGTAGCAAAGATTTCGGGAGGGGTGCCAACTTGGTCGATGCGCCCATGATCCATCACCACAATCTGATCAGACAGAGAGAAGGCTTCATCTTGACCATGGGTGACTTGGATGAAGGTCATGCCAAATTGCTTCTGCAAGCGGCGCAGTTCACCCCGGGTTTTGACGCGGAGATTTTCATCTAGGGCGCTAAGGGGTTCATCTAACAGCAGCACTTGAGGACGGGTGACGAGTGCCCGCGCTAGAGCAGCGCGTTGTTGCTGGCCACCACTCAGATTTTGGGGCTTTCGACCCGCGAACTTTGATAAGCCGACAATTTCTAGCATTTCGCCAATGCGCTGATCTCGCTCTGGCTTAGGCACGTCCTTCATTTTTAAGCCAAAGTCGATGTTCTCCCAGACCGTTTTATGAGGAAACAGCGCGTAGCTTTGGAACATCATCGCCGTGTTGCGCTTTGCAGGGGGCAGGTCATTAACGCGGCGATCGCCAATCATGACATCGCCGCCAGTGATATCTTCGTGTCCTGCAATCATCCGCAAGGTCGTGGTTTTGCCACAGCCACTAGGTCCTAGCAAACAACAGTAAGAGCCTGCCGGGATATCCAGATTGATCCCTTCTACAGCAACAACCGAACCGTACTTCTTCGTGACATTTCGCAGCGTCACCCCCGTTGCATTTGCCGCGATCGCTTGGGCGGTGGCATCGACAATCGAGGAGGATAACGGCTCAGCCGTCGTCGCAATTGATAGGGGTGAGTTCATGGCAGCCGCGAGGGAAACGAGGGGGACAATCCAGATGGCGATGATTGAGTGGCGTTTAGTCAACTGATCTAACTATGTAGATTGCATTCAGTACAAAGGGTTTTGAAAAAGCAAATTGTATCGCACGGTACGTTTTTCGCTGAACTTCTGATCAAACTTCCTTAGCACGGATAAATTTCGTCGAGTTGTAATAGCGTGTGGAGCAGCACATTTGCGCCTTGAGTGCATTGTTCTGCCGACGTATACTCTTCCCCAGAATGGCTCAGTCCTGCCTGACTAGGCACGAAGATCATGCCCATGTCGGTGATCCGTCCCATTTCCATTGCGTCGTGTCCGGCGCGACTGGGTAGGTGACAGTAGCTTAGCCCTAAATTTTGGCAAACGGTGCCGATGGCTTGTTGAACCGATAGAGCCGCTGGGGTTGGTTCAACACAGAGGATGGGGTCAAGGTGAATCTGGGTATGGGTTGCGGTGGCGATCGCCGCCATTTCATGCCGCAATTGAACCATCATCGTGTCCAGACAGGGTTGCGATAAATCTCGCATATCCACTGACATCTCTACTCGACCGGGCACAATGTTGACCGCATTGGGGGCAACAGTGAGAAATCCTACCGTGGCGACGGGCTGGCTGGGTATCTTTAAGGCCGTTTGCTGCACCGCCAAAATGACCTGAGCAGCAGCCACCAACGCGTCTTGGCGAGCCTCCATTGGGGTTGTGCCTGCATGGTTGGCTTGCCCCGTGATGGTAATGGATTTCCGTAACATCCCCACCACTCCCTGTACAATCCCGATCTCGACGCGGCGCTGCTCCAACACGGGGCCTTGTTCAACGTGAAGTTCTACAAACGCGGCTACCTCAGACCGGGTTCTGCGGGCGCTGGGCAGTTGATCCCAGTCGCCGCCAATACTGTCCAAACAGGTTTGAATCGGCTTACCAATCTTGGGCTGATAGCGTTCAGGAGCATCCAGTACGACAGTGCCTGCCATGCCCTGCCCCCCAATCATGCTGCTTTCTTCATCGGTAAAGACGATCACTTCAATCGGGTGCTTGAGCCGCAGCTTTTGGTCTCGCAGCGATCGCACCACCTCAATGCCAGCTAGCACCCCTAGTACACCATCGTAAGACCCTCCTGATGGCACGGTATCAATGTGAGAACCCGTTGCCAGGGCGGGTGCATCAGCCACCAATCCGTCATAGCGCCCAATCAAATTGCCAGCCGCGTCGGTTCGCACGGTCATCCCAACGCCTACCATCCACTGCTGCACCCGATAGCGAGCCTGCAAGTCTTCTGGGGTAAACGCCAGCCGACAAATGTCTCCATTGGGTAACTTCCCAATGGTTGCCAGTCGATTGATGCTTTGATTGAGGCGATCGCCATCTACCAAAAGCCTAGAAAGAACTGCCACCCTACTCTCTCCTAAATACCTGGGTTGTGCTTCAAATCTTGTGTTTCAAATCTTGTGTTTCAAATCTTGTGTTTCAAATCTACTGATAGGTCTTGAACGGTGAATTCTGTACGTACCGTTTAGAAAATGATCCATACATTCAGGATGTCACTCTCGGCATCCCCAGAAACTGGGCGATCGCAGTGTCCCCACTAAAAGTGGCTACGGCTAGACTTTGAGGTTGCAACGCTTGAGACCATCAAAGTTCAGGACAAAAACATAAGTCCCTTCCCAAGGAAGTCAGCAAACGGCTCATATCGTGGGCGGATTCAGATCAGGGCTAAGTTCAGAATTACATATTCCTGCATACTGTATACAAATCTGCTCTAATAAAAAGTTTTCTCGAACACATAAGCTGAGCTAAGTGTAAAACATCTTGGACGTTGTATACTGCATACTAAAAACGGCTAGGAGCACCCTCGATTGACCCTGTCGTCCCTCTCAGTACAGCGCAATAAATCACTTTACGAGCAGACCTACGATGCCCTGCGCGCCAGCATTCTCTCTGGCGAGCTTGCTCCCGGTCAGCATCTTATAGAAACTCAGTTGGCCGATAAATTGCAAGTTAGCCGCACTCCTATTCGAGAGGCCATGCGCCAGCTTCAGCGAGATACCTTAATCATTGCAGCGGCGGGTGGGGGGTTGCAGGTAGCGGTGGTCTCGGTTGAAGATGTGGGCTACTTATATGACTGCCGCTTGGCATTGGAACAGTTGGCAGTGCAAGGAGCCTGTAGCCATGCAACCCCTGTTCAGATGGATGACTTACATGCGCTGGTGGTGCAGGCAGAAAGCGTAAAGAGCAACACCCACGCTGATCAATACAACCCACAAATACTAGATTTGGACTACCACTTTCATCGACTCATTGCCGAGAGTTCTGGGAACCCCTGGTTAGTTTCGTTACTCGATCGAGTGTTTGATAAGATGACGCTACTGAGAGTTCAAACGACTCGCCATAACCCGCGCGTGCTAGAGGTGCAGATTGAGCATCGAGATATCTATCAAGCGATTCTTCAAAGTAGGCAATCGGGTGAGGTTACAACGGTAACGAAAGCGGTACAGGCGATGCAGAGTCATCTGGCTGCCAGCCGAGAGCGCGTTACCCGTGAAGTATTTAAGCTTCAGTAGGTTTAAGCTTCAGTAGGTTTAAGCTTCAGCAAATAGAGAGTGAGGGATCAGCAAACAAAAATCATCCCGGTGTCATTTCCGCGCAGGCGGGAATCCATGATAAGCCTTCTGCTTGAGCCGGTATCTTATTTCAACGCAGTTCCCTAAGTAGTTCGACCTAAATAAAAACAAGCTTCTAAAAGTCTGTGCCGCCCGCTGCGCTGGCGGCACAGACTTTTAGGATTTTATGTTTAATTACGCCCATCTACTTACTGTTCTGGAGTTGTTATAGCGGTTCCTCTTAACATGAGGTACACGTTGGACAGACAGGGCAAGGGTTTCAGCTTGTTATTCGTACCGCACCAGATCGGTAACCGCTATATACGTTTGTGAACAGTTCAGTACAGCGCACCGCCTAAAAATGAACAATATATTCAAAAATACGCTCTCCCAATCCTTTTAGAGAACTGATAAAGCTATGCGACGAGTCTTCATCTGTGGTTCTGCCCTGCGGGGGCAGCCCGATCATCAAAATCTACAGTCTGCTGTCTTTTTGCGAGAAGCCAAAACTAAGCCCCTATACCGAATTCATTCAGTTGAGAATGGCTGGCATCCTGGTATCTATCAGGTAAACGAAGGTGGCGTTTCGATTCCGGGGGAGGTTTACGAAATGACGGCAGAGCAGTTCGATTATTTATCATCGAATGAGCCTCCGCACATGTACCCCACGGATGTGATTTTGGCGGATGACGAGGTGGTGACGGCGTTTTTCTACCCTCAAGACTTGGTAGAGAAGTATGGCTGGCTCGATATCTCAGAGCTGGGTGGCTGGGTGGCCTATAAACAGGCGATCGCCACGGGTGGGTAATTGCCATAGCCAACTAAATTAATAAGAAAGCGAGTGCCCTATGCGTCTAAGCACAGGGCACTCGCTTTCTTATGCATTCTAGACAGATCGGGTTGCTTAACGGAGCGCGGCTCTCACAAAGACACCTGTGGCCTGACTCAAATTAAAAATTGCTTTAAGCTTCAGCGTCCCCAGTTTGCTGCTTTTTACGACGAGCCGAGAATGCTGCACTAGCTGCTAGTAAGGTTCCTACAATCGTTGCAGGTTCAGGCACGGGTGCTGCTGACACGACTTTGAAGTCAGGCCCATTCGACGACGCACCTTTGGCAGTCAGGCGCAGACGCTTAGATGTGGCACCGTTGAGCAACAACCCCTGAGAACCCACCTTTTGAGTACCGACGATTTCTTTCGTGTCAATGCCAAATCCGGCATACTGACTGTTTTTGCTGTTAAACAGATAACTAGTCAAAACGCCACCTGCATCGTCTAGGGCTTCAACCAGCATGTTGCTGTTCATGCCGCGTTCCCAAAATAGGAAGCGGTCGGTCGCTTCGTTAAAGAACAGATCCATCACAAAGCGACCTTTGTCTTCAGTATCAATAATGCTGTTCAGGTTGAGGTTACCTAGAGAGGCAACGATGCTGCTGTTGGTTGCAACTTCTTGCTTAATGCCCACGGTGGCATTGTCGCCTAGGTCAGAGCTAGCAGCCCCTGTGCCTTCGACAGTGCGGACATCGTTATAGATCAAATTAGCGCCGCTAACGAGGTTGAAATCGTTGTGGCTAGCACCGCCGTAGCTAACAGATTGCAACATCAGATCTCCTTTAGGGGAAGAACCTGTCCAATCTGTAGCAAAAGAAAACGGCGAAAATGATACAGATGCTGCGTTTGCAGGAGCAGACAGGATAGCTAAAACGGCACCAGTGGTAAAACTAGCCCAGGCGAGAGTGTGCTTACAATTCATCATTTTGCTTTGACCAGTAGTTTGTGCATTGGGATTTAAGCTGAAACACAGACTCAGGGGCGCAAAAAGTCAGAGTGAGAGTAGCCTGTTGGATGGGGGTTAGTCTAGAACACAGGCCATGTGCTTACATATCACTAGGTTACGCAGAAATGGCTATAGTATTTCAGATGGGTAATATTTTTTACAGCTTCTTTATCAGAGGGCTTTATCCTTCGGTATTCACTGATTTTCTATACTTATCGCTCTAATAGGATTTACACAACTTTCTTGGTTTTTCGTGTGAAGTGCGGAGGTTCTATCTAGTCGAATTACTCGACTCTTGATCGAGGATGGTGTGCCACCTACAGTGTTTCGAATACATCGTGGATGTCATCAGGGTGATGAACTGGTGCCATCTTATCTAGCAGCAAGACGGCGCGATCGCGATCCTCTGTAATCAGATCTAGAAGTTCGTACTTATCCAGGTTGGCTTTGCGGGCATAGAACTCGCACTGGGTCAGGAGGCGATCGCAATTTTGCCGCAGATACATCGCCAGCGCTGCCGTTGCCTGGGCTTCCACATTGCGCCCCAAAAAAAACGCCATTGCATTGAGCAATTTCATCTCATATTCAGGCGGCGTATTGATGGATAATTGTGCTCGTTCTTCTAGTGGTTTTTCTGTCATGAGCCTCTCTACAAAAGCGCTTCAGCGTGATGCCGCAGATGGTCTTCAATGAACGTGCTGATGAAGTAGTAGCTGTGATCGTAGTTCTTTTGGCGGCGCAGGGTGAGCGGTTGTCCAACGCGGGCACAGGCAGCTTCAAATAGGTCGGGCATGAGTTGGGTGGTCAGGAATGAATCTGCCATACCCTGGTCAATCAGGATCGGAAAATTGAGTTGAGTTGTTTGTACCAGTTCGCTGGCATCGTATGCGCGCCAGGTATCTTGTGCGCCCAGGTAATTGCTGAATGCCTTCTGTCCCCAAGGGCATTGCATGGGGGCAGCGATCGGAGCAAAGGCTGAAACGGAGCGATACTGCGTAGGATTTTTGAGGCCGCAGATCAGCGCGCCGTGGCCGCCCATAGAATGGCCGCTAATGCCTTGTCGGGTTGAATCAGCGGGAAACTGATCAGCGATTAGGCGAGGGAGTTCTTGGGTGACGTAAGTGTACATACGGTAGTGCGATCGCCACGGGTCTTCAGTTGCATCGACATAAAAGCCTGCCCCCGTGCCAAAATCCCACGTCTCGTCTTCGCCGGGAATGCCTGCTCCACGCGGGCTGGTATCGGGAGCCACCAGGATAATCCCATGCTTCGCGGCAAACTGCTGCGCCCCAGCTTTTGCCATGAAGTTTTCTTCAGTGCAAGTTAACCCCGACAAAAAATATAGTACTGGTAGAGTGCCAGCACTGGCTTGGGGGGGCAGGTAAATAGAAAACCGCATCTCGCCATTACAGACTGTAGACGGATGGCTGTAGAACCCAACCGTACCGCCAAAACAGGCGTTTTCAGATCGAAGTGTCAAGGTGACCGACATGGAACAAAACCGCTGGTATTAATTACACCTAATACCCTATAGCAATTTGCTTTAAGAGGATGGTTTAACGATTTGATTGGTTGCCCAACGCTAAGGGCGAAGCATTTGGCCGGTAGATATAGATATGAACGAGACGTACTGGCCAAATGCTTCGCCCCTACGTAAATTAAAAAGGTTATCAACCCCGTTTGATGCACGTTGCTAGAACGTTAGAACGATGCGAATTCCTTCGCCCCGATGCATCATGTCGAACGCGTCGTTGATCTGCTCAATTGGCATAACGTGAGTCACCAGATCATCAATATTGATCTTGCCATCCATATACCAATCCACAACTTTGGGAACGTCGGTGCGACCTCTAGCGCCACCGAAGGCTGATCCTTTCCAGACACGCCCCGTCACCAATTGAAATGGACGCGTGCTAATCTCTTGTCCGGCTCCCGCCACGCCAATGATGATGCTTTCACCCCAGCCTTTATGACAACATTCCAACGCTTGCCGCATTACATTGACATTGCCAATACACTCAAAACTGTAATCGGCTCCACCCTTGGTCAATTCCACCAAATGTGCCACCAAGTCGCCCTCAACTTCACTGGGATTGACGAAATGTGTCATGCCGAGCTGTTCGGCCAGCGCCTTTTTCTTAGGGTTCAGGTCTACGCCCACAATCATGTTGGCACCCACCAGGCGACAACCCTGAATCACATTTAGTCCAATGCCACCTAAGCCAAATACCACGACATTCGCGCCCGGTTCCACTTTGGCGGTGTTGACCACCGCACCTACTCCCGTTGTGACACCGCAGCCAATGTAGCAAACCTTCTCAAATGGCGCATCTTCGCGGATTTTGGCGACAGCAATTTCGGGTAGTACGGTGTAGTTGGCAAAAGTAGACGTGCCCATGTAGTGGTGGATCATTTTGCCGCCAATGGAAAAGCGACTGGTGCCGTTGGGCATTACCCCTTTGCCCTGGGTTGAACGAATGGCCTGACACAGGTTGGTTTTGCGGCTTAGGCAATACTCACAGGTGCGACATTCGGGCGTGTAGAGTGGAATGACGTGGTCGCCCGGTTTAACCGACGACACGCCTGCACCAACTTCGACGACAACGCCTGCACCCTCGTGTCCCAAAATTGCTGGAAACAGACCTTCGGGATCTTTACCCGAAAGCGTGTAAGCATCGGTATGGCAAACGCCAGTGGCTTTGATTTCCACTAGCACTTCGCCTGCCTGCGGCCCTTCAAGCTGAACGGTTTCAATCTTAAAAGGCTGACCCGCTTCGTAGGCGATCGCTGCTTTGACATCCATGCCGAAACTCCTGAAAAGGTGCTGAGAGATTGAGACTCTGTGATTATCTCAAACTGGTGTACGTCTGTTTAAGATAAATGGATTTTAGAGGGATAGGACTTACGCACACTAAACGGACAGCCATGCAAAATTGAATGATGTTGCGTACGCTCCGCAACATCATCTAAGTAGTTCAACCTAAATAAAAACAAGATTCTAAAAGTCTGTGCCGCCCGCGCAGCGGGCGGTGCAGACTTTTAGGGTTTTATGTTTAATTACGCCCACCGACTTAACTGTGTAAGTCTTGAGTGAACGGATTGGTGTGGAAGGGCGATCGCACTCTACGTCTGATCAGCTACGGCAACATACGCTCCAAGCCCAATCAATGTACAACCTGACGTAATACGCTGACCCTGCCTGAATCTATAGCTGGTACTTAACTGCTGACCCATGGGTCCTGCAAATGTCGCTACCGTAAAATCCACTGCAAGATTAAGCAAGTCTGTGATTAGCCCTAAAATTAGAAACTGTGTAAAAACGTTGCCATTTTCAACATCGATAAACTGCGGAATAAACGCAAGAAAAAATAATGCTGTTTTAGGGTTGAGAACTTCAGTAATAATGCCTTGATAAAATGCACTTCCTCTACGTTGCGACTTCACGCGCGGATTGGAGTTGATCGATACGGTATCTCGACTCACAAGGGTTTTAAGTCCCAAGTAAATAAGATAAGCCGCTCCTACATATTTCACCATTGTGAACGCTATAGCGGTTCTTTGCCGGGTGAGGTACAGTAGACCCCGGCAAAACCCTTGCTGAATAAGGCTTTTAAAAATCAACTTGTACTTCACTGAACCAGGAACCGCTATATAGCCGAAGTCATTAACAGGCTAGAAACTCCAACGGCGGCGGCGATAACATGGAACAAACCTCCCACAAATAGCCCTAAAGCAGAGGAGATACCTTCAACTTTACCCCCATGAAGGCTACGCGCCAATGTGTAAAGAATCCCCGGCCCAGGAGTAATGCTGAGAATAAAAGCGGCTGTAAAGGACAGTCCAAGGGTTGCTAGATCTGGCATATTAAACCCATCCCGTTTTATTTGATCCTAACCACAGAAATCAACTTGTTTGGAGCCAAAACTCAATTTCAGACGTAATCTCATCGAACCGAGCCGCATGAGTGACATGAGCTGCAACGTGATACCACTCACCTGTTTTATACCGTGTCTCTTGACCTTCTAGGATGAGGATTAGTTCGCCTTGGGTAATCACCCCAACATTATTGGTTTCGTGGGTATGTGGTGGAATAACTGTCCCTGCGGGATACGACGCAAACAACACATCACAATCTTTTGCTTCTAGCTTAAATGCATCAAACGGCCCATCAAATTTTGGTAGAGATTGAAGCTGCTTTGGAAAGTGTGTCATCTACTTTTTTCCTTAGTTCACCGTAAGAAACGTGCAGTTTTTGGCGTTGCTGATTGTAGCTATGAAATTTGTTTTGGGAGCCGCACGGAGCGCGGCTCCCAAAACAAATTTCATAGCCGGATTAAGCAATGCCCAGTTTTTTACCTAAATATACTAGCGGCGATCGCTTTTCTCTATCCTTTTTAAAGGGGCTGAGGGGCGATCGCCTAGTCTCCCCTTGGTTGTTGCTGTGCCACGCAAAACACCGATGGGTGTGGGGAAGTTGGGTACGAAAATTCCCCTATTCCCCAGTAGGTTTTGCGTCTTTAGCGGTAGGATGAATTTATGGTAACGATACACAATTTCTAGAAGTGTCCTATGTCCTATTCTGTGGAGTCTCCGGCTCAAACCTTAAACGTTGACCTAGACGAACTCAACCGGAGATTTGAGACCGCCTCTCCCCAAGATATTCTGGCTTGGTGCGTTGAAAATATTCCCGCTGGCTTTGTTCAAACTAGTGCTTTTAACGTAGATGACTTAGTCATCACAGATATTCTTTATCGACAGTTAAAGCCTGCTCAGCCCGTCCCCGTTATTTTTCTAGACACGCTGTATCACTTCAAGCAAACTCTAGAATTGGTGGAAAAGGCAAAAGAGATTTACGGCCTTAATCTTCAGGTTTACAAAATGCCCGATATCGAAACCCGTGAAGCATTTGTCGCAACCTATGGCGATGCCCTATGGGATACCGATATTTCAAAGTTTCACGATGTCACCAAAATTGAACCCTTAAATCGGGGTTTGAAGGAACTGAATACGGTGGCTTGGATTACGGGTCGCCGTCGTGACCAGGCCGTAACGCGGGCTGAAATGCCAGTGTTTGAGCTAGATAGTCAGGGACGGATCAAGGTCAACCCCTTGGCAAGTTGGACACGTGAGGCAAGCTGGACCTATGTAGCCGAGCACGGCGTTGTGTACAATCCGCTGCACGACCAGGGCTATCCCAGTATTGGCGATGAGCCGATCACGACACAAGTGGCAGATGGTGAAGATGAGCGTGCTGGACGCTGGCGCGGTACTGGCAAGACCGAGTGCGGTATCCATATCTAGGATACGAGTCTGATTTTTGATTTTTTGGTTGGAATAAGGGAGAGGTGCTCTGAACGCATCTCTCCCTTATTCTTATTGTGATTTTTTCTTATAGAACCCATTTGACATCTAATTAGAATTGAGATTTAGGGCGATTTTTGGGCAGTAGGGGCGAAGCATTTGCACTCGAATTGACACTGCGTTGCCAGAATATTGATGCAAATGCTTCGCCCCTACAGAATATTCGCGATCACCGGAAAGATGTCAAATGAGTTCTATAGTAATTTTTGGTGTGTTGTCTCTGGCATGTGGCACGCCCAATCTAGATTGGGCATTTGGTCAAAGGCATTTCTTAATGAGATTTCCCAACGTTTACGAATTTCTGTCAGGTACGGATCGCCTAGCTCTAAACGCAGGCGGTACTGAATCTGAAAGCTATTGGCTTTGTACATGACTAAATCAATCGGGGGACCCACTGAAATATTCGATTTCATAGTGGAGTCAATAGAGAGCAACGCACATTTTGCCGCATCTTCTACTGTGGTTTCGTAGCTGAGAATTCGGTCTAGGATGGGCTTGCCGTACTTGGTTTCGCCAATTTGTAAAAAGGGCGTTTCGGGGGTGGCCTGAATGCAGTTTCCTTGGCGGTAGATCAGATAAAGTTCGGGGGCTTCGCCGTCAATTTGTCCAGCCAGTAAGCAGTTGGAGGAGCAATCAATTTTGTCTCGCTCTAGCCAGGGGCGATCGCGCTCTTGAATTTGCCGAATCTTTTGGCCGACATAGCAAGCCACTTCGTAAAGCGTGGGCAATGTATGCAGGTTTTCGCACTCGCCCACCTTCAAATCTCGATGCAGAGCGTTTAGCACTGACTGCGTAATAGAAAGGTTGCCAGAGGTACACAGCAACAACATCCGCTGACCGGGCTGAGAAAAGTCAAACAGCTTTTGATACGTGGAGATGTAGTCTACGCCTGCGTTCGTGCGCGAATCTGCGGCCACCACCAAACCGTCATGGGTCACAATGCCGAGGCAATAGGTCATGGAATCATGGAGGAAAGGGGCTAGGATTGTTTGCTGGCATAACCTGTAAGGCTAAACTTTAGCGCCTATCTTCCAGTGTGAGGGTTTCGGAAAGGTAGTCGGCGGTGGTTTCAACCAGGGCGATCGCATTTTCATAGACCATCCGTGTTGGCCCTAACATGCCCAAACTGCCCACAGGTACGCTGCCGCGCTGATAGGTAGCCGAAATTAGCGTGCAGCCGCGCATCGGTTCCAATGGATTTTCTGAGCCAATCCGAATCACAACCCGCTTACCCGTTTGCTCTGGAGCCGCTTCAAAAATGAGTGACCAGATCTGATCTTGCTCGGCTTCGAGCAGATGCATAATCGTTTGTAGCTGGTGCAGTTCGGCAAATTCTGGGTGTCGCCTTAATACTTCGGACACGCCGCTGATAAACAACTGAGTCGAGACAGAGCCTTGAGTTCGACGGCTCAATTCGTTCAGAGAAACATGCAGCAGATCGGCGTAGTGTTCAAACTCTCGTCCCAGGTCGCTCCAATCTAGCGTTGCCATATCGGAGAGCGATCGCCCCCGCAAATGATGGTTAAGAAAATTAGAAACAATCTGCAACTCGCGCTCTAAAAGTTCCCCATCCAGGTCAGTTCCCTCTGGAGCTTTGGGCAGTTTCACCACCGTAGACTGCGTTTCGTATGAATCTAAGACTAAAATCAGCATTACCCGTCCCGGATCAATTTGCACCAGTTGCAAATGGCGCACCTGAGACAAACTGCTGGTCTGGGGCATCGTAACCAGAGTAATGTAGCCGCTGAGGGTTGCTAAAATTTGAGCCGCGCCGCGCAACACGGCCTCTAGGCTCCAGCCCTCAGTCAAGCGCTCCGAGAGAGCCTGGTCAACCTGTCGAGCCGTTTCCTCGGATGGCGTGACTAACCGATCCACATACACGCGATAGCCAGAGTCAGACGGAATTCGCCCTGCCGAGGTGTGGGGTTGATACAACAGGCCCGCTTTTTCCAGATATCCCATCACATTGCGGATAGTCGCCGGACTCACTCTGGGATTAAATTCTTCGACCAGCGCTTCTGAGCCAACAGGTCTGGCTGTGGCAATATACTGGCGCACAGTTGCACCCAAGACCTGCTGCTGCCGATTAGTAAGTTTGACTGGAATAGACATTGAGATTCGGATTAATCCTGCTGGGGGTGATTGTAATCTAGCGCCCTATCGATGCGGTATGAGTAGCAGTCAACACCAGAGGGTGCTGTGAGCCTGTACCGTGAACCCTACCGTGTAAACACAAGTCGCCCTCATCCCCCAACCCCTTCTCCCAAAAGGGGAGAAGGGGAGTCAGAGCCAGCCGATGACCGGATTCGGTTCCCCATCTCCTGCGGGAGAGGGGGCTGGAGGGTGAGGGTTCAGGCTGTCTCGCAGGTTTTAGGACTTGTGTGTACACGGTAGCTGTGAACCGGAGAACGAAAGCGGGTGTATTACTCAACACATCATATCTATTCTGACTCAATAGCTGTTCCAATGGGCTATGCCAATTGGAAAAATCAGTAACCGGAGACTATAGTTGACTCGTAGCACCACTCAGCTCTCAGCCCCCACGCGGCTATGGCCAATCACTTGAGGACATCCATTCTATGACCTTTGCAGAATCCCGCAGTGAAACCGTTCCGGTGCAACTCCCCAATGGAGCACTGATCAAGATTGAGGTTGCTCAAACAGGTCGAGAAGATGTTGGGTTTGATATCAAATCTTTTCAAGGCGTTACGGACGCGATCGAAGGAGTGGCTGAAGCGATTACAGCCTCGTTGCAAAAAGTGTCTCCCAGCAAAGCCAGCGTCAAATTTGGGCTGGAGATTCAGATTGAGCAGGGCAGTTTGGTGGCTGCCATTGTCAAAGGCACGGGCAAGGCCAATCTAGAAATTACCTTGGAATGGACACAGACAGAGTGAGTGTTGAGCCATGAGCCAGTTGG
>Ga0335394_10000947_pt1 | contig 32101 bp, 27 predicted proteins | sample MAT03_FD_205741 | JGI IMG/M metagenome (GOLD analysis project Ga0335394, IMG submission 205741) | Freshwater microbial communities from Lake Fryxell liftoff mats and glacier meltwater in Antarctica - MAT-03 (spades assembly) (version 2) ...
GTAACTGCTTCGGTACTAAGCCGGGTTGGGCTTCGGCGCGAGTCTATTCAGGAAGATCGTGCGCGCGCCCCGGAGCGCCACGGTCTGGAGACTGCCTCGCAACCCGGCGTACGCTCGGACGCTAGAGTTTGGAGTCCGGACTTTAGTCCGTCCGGAGAGAGTGCAATCGGAGTTCGGACGGCCTTAAGGCCGGACTCCAAACGTTTTTGCATCGAGGGGGAGTCGATCTTTGCTTTGTGGTGGGGGTCGATTCGGATCTGCTCACGCAAGCGGATCTTTTCAATCTGAGCCCAGCCTTATGGTGGTGACGAGGTGACGCTTCGAGGGCTGGTCCGGGAGCGGTTGCGAGACAGTCCCTCCGTCGTGGCCGGTTTTGCGCGCCTGCGCGCTGCCAATTTCGCAGCGCTTTACGCGTCCGGTATGTCATCCATTCTCGGCAATCCCCGGCTACGAGAGACTGCGGCCCTTCAACGGTCTAGTCGGCGGCTGCCTCCCGTTGCCGAAAATCCACTACTCGGTGTCCGGCATTCGGTCTTTCGGCGGAGCCAGGCGAAGCATGCGTCTCAGGACCCAGCAGAACGCGAGCGTATCCAGGAAGGGGAAGATGGCCATTTTCCCGAAGGTATAGTTGGAGATGCCGGCTTTCCTTGGACGGTGCGCGACCGGCACTTCTTTGACTCGCCAACCGCCCGAGACCGCGCAGGCAGGGATGAACGAGTAGAGCGTGCGGAAGGGCGGCAGCGAACCGAGCACTTCCCGCCGAAAGAGCCGGAGCGCACAGCCGCTGTCGCTCACGCCATCGCGCAGGAGAGCTCGGCGGACACCGTTGGCGATGCGCGACATGAATCGGCGGGCGAGGGTATCTTGCCGACCTTGGCGGGCACCCACGAGCATGTCGGCGCTCTTCCTGAGTGACCAAAGGTGCGCGAGTTCCTGCGGCGGATTCTGGCCGTCGCCGTCGAGCGTCGCCACCCAGGGCGCTCGCACGCGTTCGAAACCGCGCCATAGGGCGATTGCCTGGCCGCCGTTCGCCGTCAGGCGTAGAACCTCGATCGCGGACCAAGCTCGGGCGGCTGCGGTCAGCGTTTCGAAGGTGGCATCGGTGCTGCCGTCATCGACGACGATCACCTCGGTCGGCACTCCGATCGTTTCCACCGTGGCTCTGAGCTCCGCCAGCAGCGGCGGGATGTTCGCCGATTCGTTGTAGAAGGGGATGACGACGCTCAACGCTGGCGGCGCCGTTTCGGGGGCGGGGAAAGGCAGAACACTCATGAGACCGGACGGAAGGCGTTAAACACGCAGGCACGTTTCGACAAGTCAGCGTTTCAGGTCGAGCCGATGCAAGGCCGGACTACCAAAGCGCCCGGGCGTTCACAATGAACGGGCCGTGCAGCAGATCGAGCAGCAAAAACCATCCGGCAAGCCAGAGACAAGTGCGGCGATCGAGATCGAGAAAAAGCAAGAGCAAGGCAGCGGGAGTGATGAAATAGCGGGGCTCGACGAGGAGATTGGTGGAGAGGAGCACTGCGGAAAATCCGAGGCCCAACCACAGGGCAAGGCGGTGGACCTGGATGCGGAACGTCCAGGCGAAGGCCCACGCTGCCAACACCACCGCTCCGGCGGATAGATAGCGCAGGAGGGGATATCGGTCGGTCGCAACCAATGGCCAGTTGCGCAGCAACGTGAACCGAACGTCCGGCCAGGAGAGCACCTGGTTCCAGAGATGCGGGTTGCGATAGACGTGGACCAGCCCGACCACCGCGAGCGCCGAAGCGAGGGCGAGCGCGCCGCCGGCGATCGGGCGGCGGCCGAGCAGGCTGCGGAGTGCGGCAAGGGCGGTGGGCGTCCCGAGGACGAGAATCGGGAGCATAAGCGCCAGCCAGAGCCAGCCGGCAAAATGCAGCGTGGCCCAGTTGGCCTGGAGCGCGTTTCCGTGCACTTTTCCCGGAGTCAACCGACCCGCAGAGGCCACGACCGCGGCCGCGATCAGCGCGAGGAGGATCAACCAACGGCAGCGCTTCCACGCGGTCGCGACGAGTTCGCTTGCCGTAGGAAGTTTCCCGATTTGCAGGAGAGGCCGCAGTTCCCAGACCGCAAAGAAACCCACCCAGATCAAATTCGTCTGACGCACGCAGGCAGCGACCCCGAACAGAAGGGCGGCGCATTTCCGATGGCCTGCGATCTGAGCCCATGCCGCCCACAGCAGCGTGGCCACGCCGGCCGCATCGCTGTAAGCCATTCCCGTGAAGGGTTGCAGGATGGGTAACAGACAGAAAAGCAGAGCCGCCATCCCTGCCGGCTTGCAGTGGAGTATCCGCCACGCAGCCGCGAAGGCGAGAATCCCGCTGAGCCCGAACAGCGTGGATGTGAAACGTGCCGTCAGCAGAGTGGGTTGCCCCAGCCCGAGTGCGACCACCGTCCAGTGGTAGCCCGGCATCATCGGCATTGTCTCCGGCAGGCCCGGTTTGCCCTGAGCGAGATGATAGACCGCCTCCATGTGGCCCGGTTCGTCGCAGAGCTGCTCCTGCGCAAAATTCACGTAGACCACGCCCCAGAGGAGCGTAAGTGCGAGGGCACCCAGCAGACAGAGGCGACTCAGGCGCTCGTCGCGTTCGGAAGCGGAGAGTTCGGAGGATGCTTTCAGGCGGATACCGCTAAACCAGACCCACCGCCAAACGCCAAGCTTCTCGCCGCGTCAATAATCCGCGGGGGTTGCGGAGTTTTCCGTGAGAACGACCCGCCCCGTCGTGTTCTATTTGCACGCTCGGCGTTTAACGTAAGCCAATCGTCGAATCTGACAAACTTGTCGCCCGTACAGCGTGCAGCGGCATCTTGGGAACTTTCGACAGCCCCAAAGTGGTTTGTCGCAACCGCGTTTCACCCTCTTGATGTCGTATGATGGACACGTCGGAGTTTCGAAATCGTCTCGGAAAACGCGCTCCATTAGATTCCCCCCTTACCTCCGATACCAGCCCACCGATCTTCAGTGTGACTTCTTCCTGAGACCAAAGATGAAGCCCCTTACCGTTCGCAAACTCTCGCGCAGGCTGCCTGTATCCGGAAGTCTCCGGGCATTTTGTACAAACATGGATTTATTCGGCTCAAAAACTCCAAGCTTGCGCATAGAGTTCCGCCTTTAGGACCCAGCAATCCTAGTTCGGAGTCCGAGCTTTAGCCCGTTCCGTTAACGGCAATTTCCCCCCTCGCACGGCCTAAAGGCCGGACTCCAAACCCAATCCCGCAACGACTCGGACTTCGCTCTCCGTTGGGGAGGCGTGCCCGGCAGCGTTCTGCTCAGAGTAGGGAGTGCTGCCTTCAGGCGCTCCGACCCTCTACGATCGACAGAAACGTCTCACGCGAAGCAGCGAAGGCCGCGAAGGAGGAGAGTGCAAAGTGGATCGAACGGCGTTGGCTGAATGCGATCGTCCGCAGATTCGACAGGGCGAACGCCCGTAAGGGGTCAAACCGCACTTGTCGCCTCGTATCTAATAATATGGATACGTACACAACCGGAACGTCCCGCAACGACAAACTCACTTCCCCGGCAGGGAGCGTCAATTGTCGCTGGGGGGGCGGCCTCCGCACCGACGCTCATCGGCCACTCAAGAGACTGTAAAAGGTGACAGTTGCGGTTTGACCCCCTTTCAAGGGGCCTAAACTGTTTAGTGGGATCGAAATCATCGGCATTTTAAAAGGGGTCGGGTCGTGCTTTGTACTTTAGGGCCGCTTTAGAGATCCGCTGCGTTAACAGTCCTGAAACGGATGCCCGGGTTCGGCGCGGTATCGATTGAACCGCGCGGCAAAGGGCTTCCTCGACCCCGTCGTCCACTTGCTGGGTTGGCAATCTTCCGGACGGCCTGAAGGCCGGACTTCGAACGTGGGGAATGGATACGCAGGGCGACGGTCACGCCGGCGAGAAATTTTTGGTGTGCAGCGCGCGGGCTTGGGCAAGTTCGTCGGCGGAGTAGGACGCGGCGTCGGAGGCGGTGGCACAGTCGAGGATTTCCTCGAGCTTTTTCGAGCCGGAGAGCACGAGCGAGACGTGAGGATTGTCGAGCACCCAGCGCATGGACGCAGCGGCGAGCGAGCGGATGTCTTTGCGCACGAGGAAGGTCTTGTAGCGGTCGGCGAGGGCGACCCGTTCGACAATTTCCTCGCGGGAGTAGCGCGAGTTCAACGATCCCTCAGGGAACACCGTGTCCTTGGTGAAGGCGCCGGAGAGGAAGCCGTTGGCGAGGGATTCGCGCGCGACGATGCCCACGCCTTGACGGCCGAGCTCGTGGAGGATCGGTTCCCATTCGCGGTAACTGAGGCTGTAGGCGATTTGAGCGACATCGATGCGCCCGTCCGTCGCCCATGTTTTGGTCATTTCGCCCGTATCCTGCATGAAGCCGGTCGACGTGCCGACGAAGCGCACCTTACCGCGGCGTTTCAGCGTCGCGAGTGCACCCCAGACGTCGTCGCGAATTTTGTTCGGATGCGTGGGCGAATGGAAGAAAAGGACGTCGAGGCGATCGGTGCGAAGGCGTTTGAGGCTTTGCTCGACGGACCACGTTACGGTCTCGCCGTCGAACAATTCGTTTGTATGCACCCGGGAGTGGTAGCGTCCGAACTTGGTCGCAATGGTCACATGGTCACGATCGGCGCCGAGGGCCTGGCCCAAGACGTTCTCGGCGATGCCATCGGCTTCCTTCGTTCCATAGAGCGGCGCGGTATCGAAAAAGTCGATGCCGGCATCGAGCGCGCCGCGGATGGCACGGTGGGCGTCGCCCGAGTCGACGGCGCCATAAATCGACGGCGAGCCAAAGGCCCAGGTGCCGAGGCTGACCTCGCTGACCTTGATGCCCGTGCGTCCGAGAATACGGTGTTTCATGAAGGGAGAAAGGTGGCGATCCTGCGTCAACCGAGGCCAGGTGACGCGAGATTATGGCGCGTGCGCCGAGCGCAGGGCGTCAGTTACTTTTTGTTTGGCCGCAGCGACAAAGGCTTCGGTGTAGACACGGCCCTTGTCTGCGGAGGCGGTGCGGGGATCGGGGCCCCACACGGCGTCCTCGGCGAGCGTAGGCTCGCGGTCTCGCGGGAGTCGCGAAAGGTCGACACAGTGTGGATAAAAGCTCATTAAAAACGAAATCTCGCCCAGCGCGGCGTGGTTGACGCGCACCACCTCTGGGGAAACGAGATCGGTCTCCGACGTAGCGATCGCATGCGTGCCGGTCTGGGCGGCGTTAAACTTTGCCGCTTCGTCTTTTAGGATGTCGTAGTGAGGCTGGCCGACATGGCCAGCGAGGAGGAACACGACACGGAAATTTTCGTCGGCGAGTTGCTCGAGGTGCTCGCGGGCAAGAATACGCAGCGTTGCCTCCGTGAAGTTGAGCGAATGCCGGCGATGCGTGAGGTCCTTGACTTCCTTGATGGTGTTGGCGGCGACGTAAACCGGCGGGAAGACGAGACCGCCCACGGATTTGGCAAGTTCGATGCAAAGGCCGTGCGCTTTCAGGCCATCCAGACCCACCGCCGCGTGTTTGCCGTGGTACTCTAAGGCGCCCCACGGCAGATAGGCGACGGGCGTGCGCGCGAAAATGCCTTCGATTTCGGCGGGCATTAACCGTTCGTAGAGGCCCCAAGCAGGCACGGCAGCGGTGGAATTCATCGGGATGCTTTGTGACGAGAATGCGGCGCGCACGACGCCTGCGCCAAGGTTTTTGTGTTCGGTTGGGGGGCTAAGGCGGTTTCCGCTGCCAGGGTTCACTGCACCCTATGCACCCGCATTCGTGTCGTTTAGCCCTGAGGCGCGAGAATCCCGGTGACACCGGGTCGTTTGTGGGGTCTGGACGCGGGCACATGAACCGCTCTTCCAGGAAAACCTTGCAGGAAATTCGTCCCTGGTTAGCGGGGATCGCGCGCGTGGGTTTCGCCGCCAAAGGAGCGATTTATGTCGGTGTCGGTCTGCTCGCTTTGTCGCTCGCCTTAGGATTCACGGAGGAAGCCAAGGATACCCAGGGAACGGTCCAACGAGTGGCCGAGGAACCTTTCGGCCGGGTCGTGTTGATCGGAATGGCCCTTGGCCTGGTTTGTTATGGCGTTTGGAACCTGGTGCAATGCGTGTGGGATCCGGAGAGGGTGGGCACGGATTGGGTGGGGAAGGCCATGCGGTTTTTCTTTGGGGTGAGCGCCGGCCTGCACGGATTTCTCGCCTACAAATTCGTCGCGGTGGGAATCGGCCAAGGCTGGAGTGGGGAAACGGGCGATGCCGCGGTGAAATCCTGGACGGAGCGCGTCCTGCAATGGCCTGGCGGACGCGCGCTGGTCCTGGCGGTCGCGGTCGCCGTAGCTATCGTGGCAATTTCCCAGATCGTGCGGCTTATCCGTGGCAAGTTCATGGATGTCTTTTCGGAGAGTGAGCTAAAGAGAACCGAAAACCTGTGGGTGAAAACGTCGGCCCGTCTCGGATTTGCGGCGCAGGCGGTCGTCGCCGGTCTTATCGCATGGTTTCTATGGCGCGCCGGTCTGACGCGCGAGTCGGATGAAGCCGGCGGTTTTACAAAAGCGCTGGAAACCCTGCTCCAACAATCGCACGGACGCTGGCTGCTTGGGTTTACGGCATCCGGGGTGGTGGCGCGGGGATTGTTCATCTGGTTGATGGTGCCGTATCGGGAGATCCGCTTGAAGAAGAGCCCTCCGGGGCTGTCCGCACGGTGGCGCCGAAATTTCGGATATTGAACAGGCGTGTGCAGATTCCCGTTCGGGTTGAAGATTTGCGGGTTTCGGCGAAATGGAAGCGATGCTGGCTTACCGCGGGGAGGCGGAAACGGGTGTGTCGGACCCATGGCTTCCCAAAGTGCAGGCGTCAGACGAATTCGATCTGCAATGAGTGTGGCGTCTTTCTTCGTCGCTGCCCTGGACTCGAAATTGCGAGTCCCGCCAACGCAGAGCGGCGGCAGGCGAAAACGTGCTCGGTCGGTGGAGAGACCACCTTGCGCCCCGGACCTATTTCACTTCAGCGGACGTGCGCGCAGAATGCGTGTGGTCCGTATGCCGGGTTGAATTTCGCCGCTAGGAATCACCCAGGTTTCACCCCAGCGAATCGCGATGGTCGTCACCGGGCTGGCGTAGGGGAGGGGCTCGCGTTTCGTCCATGCCTGGGTGGTGGAGCGATAACTGAGGACCTCACGCGAGAAGCCGGTATGATGCGTATAGATCTCGATTTTGCTCCGCAACTCCGAGTCGATCTCTCGCTGCAGCTCCCGAGCCCGCGCCGGGGAGGCGCTTTTCAATTCTCGCCGGAGTGCGGCGATTTTAAGGTCATGCTTTTCGAGCTGCAGGAAACGGGTGCCTCGCGAGCCGCCGACGATTGCGATTTCCCTTCGGTGCAGCGCGATCGCCGTGCCCGCCATCACGCTTACTCCTGCGCCACCGCCAATGGGTCCGAGGGAGGCCCATTTCGTTTGCGCCGGATCGTAGCGGTATGCATCGGTCAGCAGGGCGGTCGCTGTATCGGCTCCGGGGATGCGTCCGCCGAAAAGATAAAGGCAGTCGTTGAGACCGTTGGATTGATCGATGGCGACGGGAAGGATTCGCCCGGGGCCGGGCCAGGCGGGCAATTCCCGCCATCCGAAGTCGGCCTGACCTGACCGCGATAAGTCGAGGGCCCAAAACACCGGCTCGAAGGTCGGGTCCTGGATCGTTTGCTGGCCGCCGGTCACGTAGAGCGTTCCGCCGACCATCGCTCCCGACATAAAGGCGAGCGGCCGCGGCAAGGAAGGGAGCACGGTCGTGGCGAGCGTGCGTGAGCGGGGATTCCATTCCAACCGGAAGACCTCGCGGTAGCAGCGATCGTTGTCGGCTCCACCGACACAGACGACGCCCTCGGGCGTGCTGAAGCTCATTCCATACCCCAGGGCACGGGGAAGCTTGAATCGCGCGTCGACCCGCCACGCGAATTTTCCGTCAGATCTGATTATCTACCCGATCGAACCGCGCCGGGTGCGGGTTTCCATGAGCTACACGTGGTAGCGCTTGTGCGGAACCTCGGCCTCGACGCCGGTTTCCGAGATAGTTTACCGAATGACCGGAAGGTTTTCGATTTCGGCGGCGGTGGCGAGTCGTTCGTCGGCGCAGACGAAGCCGACTTGGCGGCGCAGGGCGGAGCAAAGCGTTAGCGCGGCCGCGAGTTGGAGCGAGTCGGCCGCGCGCAGAGGATGGGTACGGATGAGTCGCGTGGCGAGAGGGCGTAGGCTGGTTTGCGGCGGCGATTCGTGCCACGCGGCGGCCAACTCGGCGAGGCGTTCGCGAGCCAGCCGGGCGCCACCCGAATCGAGGGCCCCCTCACGCAGGCGTCGTTGGATCGCCGATTCGCATTCGACGGGAGTGGCCCACCACACCGCCATAACCGGATCCTCGCGCAGCTGGGCCGAACGGCGCTGCGTGTCGGGCTCTTCGACGAGAAGGGCGACCAGCGCGGAGCTGTCCCAGAATCTCATCGGCCCTCCTCTCGCTCGGCGTGAACTGCGGCGGAGAGGGATGCCTTGGCGGGAAGGCTGGCGCGCGGAGCGGCAAGAAAGGTGGCGATGTCAAGCGGCCCGCCTGCAGGCGGCAAAAGAGCGCCCGAAGCGAAGAGTGCATCGAGATCGGCAGAGGCGGGAGCGGCTGTGGAGTCGAACGGTAGAAGCCGGGCAACCGGACGATTGCGCTCGGTGATGATCACGGTCTCGCCACACTTGACCCGGCGCAACAGCCGGCTGAGTTCGTTACGGGTCGTGGCTACGTTAGCTGTCTTCATTTGGCTAAGATAGCCATGTCGGGAAATCCGGCAAGAAAAGAGTCGTGGGCGGAGGGCGTGGCCGTCGATCCGCAGGCCGTAGAGTTCGACGAGACTCAGTTCGCACAGCGCCCGATCGGCTTTCTCTTCCTGCGAACCGAACCCTGTTGGCGGCCGCGGTGCGCTCAACCCTTCGGCCACGGGTCTCGGTCGAGCAGAAGTTCGCTCGTTCTTACCGCGCTCATGAAGGCGTCTTCGTGGAAGCCGTAGCGGAAATAACTCCCGGCGAAATAGGTTTCCGTCGTGCCTCGGGCCGCTTGGTTGAGGCGGGGGAGTTCGGCCTGCGCTTCGGTCGCTCCCAAGCTAAAAAGCGGGTGAGTGTACTCGATTCGTTTGAGAACACGGGTTGGATCGATCGCGTCGGGGCGTCCGATCGTCACGAAATAGTTTTCGCGGTCGCTGACGCCTTGCAGCCGATTCATCCAGTAGTGGATGGCGGTGGACGTTCCGTTCGCGCCCCTGGCGGCGATCTCGTAGTTCCAGGACGCCCAGGCGAGGCGGGTTTTGGGCATGACTCGAGCGTCGGTGTGCAGCGTGGCGACGTTCGGTTGATATTTGAACTCTCCGAGGAGGCGAGATTCGTCTGCGGTGGGATTGACCAGCAGTCGCAGTGCCTCGTCGCCGTGGGTGGCGAGGATGACGCGGTCGAAGACCTGGGCCGTTCCGAGATCGGTCATGACCGTGACGCCTTTGTTCGCGCGCACGACGCGGCGGGCGCGATCGCCCAAGCGGATGCGGTCCCGCCACGGGGCGGTGATCCGGCTGACGTATTCGCGGGCGCCGCCGGTCACCGTCCTCCAAGGGTGCTGGGTGCTGAGTCCAAGGAAACCGTGGTTGTGAAAGAAGCGCAGGAGCGTCGCTGCCGGGAAGGTCAGCATGAGTTCGGGAGGCGTGCTCCAGACGGCCGAACTCATCGGGACGAGATAGAGATTGAAGAAGTCTTCGCCGTATCCGCGTTGCCTGACATAGTCGCCGAGCGTAGCCCGGGCGGTGGCCGGATTCTCCAGTGCCGCCACGGCCTCGCGATTGAAACGAGCGATCGCGGACAACATCCGCAGAAAGCGCGGATTGAAGAGGTTTTTGCGCTGTGCGAAGAGGTGATTGAGCGAGGAGCCGCAGAATTCCAGGTTCAGGGCCGTGTGTTTGACCGCGAACGACATGTCCGTCGGTTTGGTCGGCACGTCGAGTTCGCGAAAAAGGCGTGTCAGCAATGGGTAGGTGACCTCATTGTAGACCATGAATCCCGTATCGATCGGGACGGTGCGCGCGGTGGGAGTGGGATTGCCGCTGGGGTCGGGTGGGAGCGGCTCGCGGATTTCGACCGTATTGGTGTGTCCACCGATGTAGCCGTTCTGTTCGAACAACGTGACCTCGTGGTCGCGATAGAGGAAGTGGGCGCAGCCAAGACCGGCAATGCCGGTCCCGATGATAGCGAGGCGGGACATCTCGGTGTGAGCTTAGTGTGGCGCCGCAGGGAAGACCGGCCGCAGCGATGGCCGCGGCTGCCTCATTTGCACACCGACACTCTTCTTACGACGCGGACGAACGTTCGGACGCGGGTAGGGTCCGTTTTCCCTGCAACTCGTGCGCCAGCTCCGTCACGTCCTTATGCATGGCAGCATCCTCGGGGCGCTGGGGGAGGTTGATATTCGCGGCGTTGACGGTTGCGACCGCAATGGCCGCTGCAGCGGGAATCACATGCTTGAGCGCGGAGTGGCCGTGTTCCTGTCGGAACTGGGCGGCCTTTTGGGCGGCAATGACCGAGGCGGCGTGTTCGGCGCGAGCGCCTTCGTCCAAGACCGATTGCGGAACAGCCTTGAGCCCCCATATGAACCCTGTCCACGAGAGAAATTTGAGACCGTAATAGGTCGGGTCGATTTCCCACCAGTAGAACCCGTTACGGGTGCTGGATTGGTAACGATGGTGGTTGTTGTGCCAGCCTTCGCCCAAGGTGATCATTGCGAGAATGAAGCTGTTGCGGGAATCGTCCTCGGTCCGGTAACGACGCCGCCCCATGAGGTGGGCCATCGAGTTGATGCAGGCGGTGCCGTGGAAGAGCGCCGTGGTGCTCACAAAAAATGCCCAGACCAGCATCTGGAGACCGTTCGTGCCAAGTTGCGGTGCGAACGCTTCCAGCGCCACACCCGTGAAATAGATTCCGGTCGCAAAAAGGATGGGGACGACGAGATCGAAACGGTTGAGCCAGACCAGTTCCTTGAATTTGGCCAAATCCTTGATCTTCGAATAATCGGTCGGGAAATTGCGGCGGCTGGTGATCCACCCGATGTGCGACCAGATGAAGCCGTGAACGTGAGGGGAATGAGCGTCCTCGGGGCCGTCGGAATGCTGATGATGGTGGCGGTGATGATAGGCCCACCAGAGCGAACCCCGTTGGACGGTGGTACCCGCGAAAACGGCCAGAAGGAACTGGCCAAACCGGCTCGTGCTGTAGGTCTTGTGCGAAAAATAACGGTGATGAATACCCGTGACCGCGAACATGCGGATGAAATAGAGGGCGACTGCAGACCAGACAGCGACAGAACTTGCTCCCACCCAAACGATACCGAAGCATCCCAAATGAAGAATGACGAACGGGAGAACGCGCATCCAATCCACTTTGTCGGGTTCGTTGCGCATCTTTTCTGCGCCCCCGGGACAATAATCGGAATCGATCCACTGAACAAGGGCCGTCGTGCAACGGCGGAAGAGGCTCGGTTTTGAAGGTGAGACGACAAACTCAGGCATAAGCACGAGTAACCATCGGCCCGAAATGGGATGAAGCAAGCGATGTTTTAGGGTTTGACCCTACAAACTGGTTTTTCGATTCCACGCGAACGGGGCGGCTTCCGCGGGCAAGGCGCTGTACGCTTGCTTCGCATCCAGCGTAGAGAAAGCCTTCTGCATGAGTTCAGGACCTTCTCGGCCGGTGAAACGCAGCGAGATATTCGGCTGGTGTTGCTTCGACTTTGCGAACTCCGCTTTCACCACGATCATCGTCACGGTCGTTTATGCGACGTACTTCAACAAAGCGGTCGCGCTGGACAATCCTGCCGCCTCGAGCTGGTGGGGACGGTCGATCGCCCTTTCCCAATTGATCGTCATTATTCTGGCGCCCTGGTTGGGCGCGGTGGCGGACTTCACCGCCCGGAAGAAGCTTTTTTTGATGTGGTCTGCTTCGGCCTGCTCGATCGCGACGGCCTGCCTCTTTTTTACCGGCGCGGGGGACGTCGCGCTCGCGCTAACCATCGTGATCCTGGCGAATGTCGCGTTTTCCGTCAGCGAAAACCTGTGCGCGAGTTTCCTCCCCGAAATCAGCACGCCGGCAAACGTCGGCCGTATTTCCGGATATGGGTGGAGTTTTGGATACATGGGGGGGTTGCTCAGCCTGGGTCTCGCCCTGGGGATCATTCAAGGTTTGGGCGCATCGGCCAGGTGGACGTTCGTGATGACCGGCGGATTTTTTCTGCTGGCGAGCCTGCCGACGCAATTCCTGCTGCGGGAGCGGGCTGTCCCCAAAGCGCTGCCTGCAGGACAGTCGTACTTCTCGGTCGGGTGGGGCGCGATCGGCCGGACCTTGCGGGAGTTGCCCTCGCACCGCACCCTTGCGGTCTTCTTTCTCGCCTTCATGAGCTTCCTTTCTGGGCTCATGGCCATCATCACGTTCGCCTCCCTCTTCGGGCAGGAAGTGCTGCATCTGACGACGACGGAGACGATCGCGTTGTTCGCGGCGCTTCAGATTACGAGTGCGCTCGGCGCGTTTGGATTCGGTTATTTCCAGGATCGGGTAGGGGCGAAGCCGGCACTGATCATCGCGCTTTTACTCTGGCTGGTCGTCTGCGGTTGGGCGGCATTTTGTCAGACGAAGACGGAGTTTTTCATCATCGGGGCGATTGCGGGACTGGGCATCGGTTCGCTGCAGTCGGCCAGCCGTGCGGTGGTATCCGCCCTGACGCCTCCAGGGCGAGGTGGCGAGTTCTTCGGCTTTTGGGGGTTGTTCGGAAAGCTGGGCGGCGTGATCGGGCCCCTGACGATGGGCGAGCTGGCCACGAACTTCGGCTACCGTACGGCGGTGTTGTTAAACGGGGTTTTCTTTGTGGTCGGTTTGCTGATTCTCCTGACGATCGCGCTGCCGCGTGGGTCGAAGCAGAAGGCGTAGAAGTAGCGATGGAGGGCCGCGCTCCGGAGACTGTCTTGCAACCCGGAGTAAGCTCCGACGGTAGAGCTTGGAGTCCGGACTTTAGTCCGTCAGAAACTCGAGCGCATTGTTTCCGGACGGACTAAAGTCCGGACTCCAAACTCGGTCGTCCAAGCGGCACTTGACGGCTCTCTTTTTTACAACTTCGTCACTCAGTCGTTTCTGGACATTTAGGCATGCGTCCTGCTATGTTCCCGATGGTCAGTTGCTTTCTTAGAACCCTCCCCAAAAGTCGGGACGTTCTTTGATTTTGTCGGGGAGAGTGAGCTTTCCTCTGCAGCCTCGCTCCTAGGGCGATCTTCACCGGTTTCGTCGGTCCGTTCCCCAGAACAAACCTTTCCCTGCGGATAGCATTCCGCTTCCGGAGGGAATCATCGCGTGCTCCTGCGGTTCTTTGTGACCGGTGGTCATGCGGTGTTTAAAACGCAAATAAAACTCTCCGCCCCGCGTGCGGAGTTTACTACCATGAAGATGATTACGTCAGTCGTGAAGTCCGCCCTCGCCCTCGGTCTCCTTGCAGTTCCTTTGGCGCTTTCGGCCAAAAGTCTCGAGGATACCTATATCGAGTCCTACAAGGGAGGAGATAGCCTCATCCCAGCGCCGATCTCGGTCGTTACGCCCGAAGTCAGCGCCCGGTATGCCGGCCAGACCGTGGATTTGGAGTTCAATGTCGATGAATCGGGCAAGCCGTCCGAGATCGTCATCCGTCAGTTCGTCGATCGCGAGTTGGCGACGACCCTGCGCGATGCGGTTGCTCAGTGGCAGTTCGCCCCTGCGCGGATCGATGGAAAAGCCATCGCCCGCAAGGTTGTCCTCCCGCTGCGCATCGTCGACTCCTCCGGTTCGAGCTTAGTTGCAATGAAGTAAATGAGGATAAGTTAGTTATAAATTAGCCAATCAACCAGGGCCATCGCCTTCACCAGGCGGTGGCCCTGTGCATTTTTAACCGGAATGTCCGTCGTCCTCACGTCTTAGAAGTCGCCGCAGCCGCGACTGCCTGCCAAAAGCCTGTCGCCCATGCTCCGTCTCGCTCTCAAGATGTTGTTCGGCGATCGCGCCAAGTATTTGATGCTGATCAGCGGGATCACGTTTTCGACGCTTCTGATGACCCAGTTCCCGAGCGTGTTCGCGGGCATCATGACGTGGACTTACGCCAATCTTTTCAATTCCCGCTCGCAGATCTGGGTGATGGACCCGAAGGCCGAGCAATCGTTGGACAACAAACCGCTGCGCGACACGGATGTGAACCGGGTGCGGTCGGTGGACGGGGTCGCGTGGGCCGCCCCCTATTTTCACGGCGCGTTGCAGGCCCGGATGCCCGACGGCAACTTCAAGCTGATTTCTCTTGTGGGCATCGATGCGACCACGCTCGCGGGAGCGCCAGCCCACATTATTCGGGGAAACCTCGAGGATCTCCGGCTCCCGAACACGGTGTTTACCGACGAATTCGGCCTCGACCGCTTCAGCGAGGGCCAGGTCAATCCCGACGGGAGCCGGCGCCGTATCGGCATTGGAGATACGATCGAGATCAACGACCGCGAGGCGCGGATCGTCGGAGTGGTGCGCGCGCGACGGAGTTTCACGGGCGGTCCGTTCGTCTTCACCACGTACGAGCGCGCGGTCCTCTACGCTCCCCTGCAGCGCAAGATGCTTTCGTTCATCATGGCGGCGCCGCAACCTGGCCTGAGCGCGGAAGAGGTCTCGCGACGGATCGCCGCCGAGACCGGCTTGAGGGCGATGACCGAGGAGCAATTCCGCTGGTCGACGATCTGGTGGTATGTGCGGAATACGGGAATTCCTTTCGCGGTCGGATCGATCGTCATCATCGGAGCCTTGGTCGGAATGATCATCGCCGCACAGACATTTTACGCTTTCGTGCTGGAAAACCTGCGCAATTTCGCCGCCTTGAAAGCCATGGGCGCGAGCAATCTCCGGGTGACCGCCATGCTCGTCGTGCAGGCGTTGGCGACGGGATTCATCGGGTACGGTGTCGGAGTGGGAGTCGCGTCGCTCGTGCTCCGATTTTTTGTCAGACTGGGTAAGATCGGAGTCTACACGCCCTGGCAGCTTCCGGTCGGGGTTTTCGTTGTCGTGATGACGATCAGCGCGGGGTCGGCCCTTCTGGGCATCGTTCGGGTGGCCCGCACGGAACCGTCGGTCGTCTTTCGGTGAGTGCCACCCATGAGCGACCCTCGTTCCCACGCGATCTCGGTTTCGAGCCTCGACAAGTCGTTCGGCGAGGAAGACGCGCGTGTGCACGTGCTCAAGCGGATCGGCTTCGAGGCCAACCTGGGCGAGATGATGTTCCTCGTCGGGCCCTCGGGATGCGGCAAGACGACCCTGCTTTCGATTATCGCGGGCACGCTGCGGCCCGATGCGGGGGAAATCTGGGTTTTGGGCGAAACGCTCAGCGCGATGAAACCGGCGGCGGTGACCGCCTTTCGCGCCGCTCGCATCGGTTTCATCTTCCAGCAGTTCAATCTGATTGCGACCCTGACGGTGGCCGAAAACGTGAGTGTGCCCCTGCTGATCCGGCGGGTTCCTTTTGGCCAAGCCCTCAAGCGTGCGGTGGAAGCGCTCGACCGGGTGGGCATCGCGGAAAAGGCGCACCAGCGACCGGGAAAACTGTCCGGCGGTCAGCAGCAGCGGGTGGCGATCGCGCGAGCGCTGGTTCACGAGCCTTCCCTGATTTTCTGCGACGAGCCGACCGCTTCGCTGGATCGCGAAAACGGTCACCGGGTGATGGAGCTGCTCCGGACGGTGGCGCGCGACGCCTCGCGATGCGTCGTCGTGGTGACCCACGATCCCCGGACTTACGCTTTTGCCGATCGGATGAGCGAGATGGAGGATGGACGGATCCTCCGCGTGCTGCAGTCTCCCGACGAGATTCGTGTGGCGCACACCGAACAGCTCTAATCGCGCCTCCAACGTTTTCCGCATTTTCACGCCACCCCCCCCCGACATGATTCTGTTCCGTCAGTTTTCCTTCTACCTGGCCCTGCTGGGAATCGTTGGGATCGTCACCTTCGTGATTCGCCTCCAGGCCGCCTCCTCGGAGCCGATCCTTCCGCCGCCGCACACGCCACCGTCGAAACCGTTTGCGCGGGCGATCGGCGCGAGCGGGCTGGTGGAGGCGCGGAGAGAGAACACGCTCCTCGGCGTTCCGGTGGCCGGTCTCGTCAAGTCGGTCCGCGTTGCGGTCTGGGATCGGGTGGAAAGCGGTGCACCCCTCTTGGAGTTGGACGACCGGGAGCTGCGCGCGTCATTGGTGACCCAGCGGGCTCAGGTAGCGGTGGCGGAAGCGCAAATCGCCGCGACTCGGGCGAACCTCCGGCGGATCCACGACACGCTGGCGCGGGTGGAGAAACTGCGCGAGGGCAACGTAGCGTCCGTGGAGGCGCTCGAAACCGCCCGCAACGACGTGGCGGTCGCGGAAGCCCAGGTCGTCACCAGCGAGGCCCAGCGCGACGCGGCGCAAGCGGTGGTCATCCAATCCGAGACGCTTCTCGAGCGGCTGGTGGTGCGAGCTCCGATCGCCGGAACGATCCTGCAGGTGAATGTGCGCGCGGGCGAAAACGTTTCCACCGCGGCGACGACGGCTTCGATCGTGCTGGGCGACATCGACGAAGTCCAGGTCCGCGCCGACGTCGACGAGCAGGTTGCCCCCCGGGTCAAACCCGGTGCAAGAGCGGTCGGTTATCTCAAGGGCGACAGCGCCCGTCCGATCGCGATGGAGTTCGTGCGGATCGAGCCTTTCGTCGTGCCCAAGCGGAGTTTGACGGGAGCGAGCATCGAGCGAGTCGACACCCGGGTGTTGCAGGTAATCTATCGTTTTCCGAATTCGCGGACGCAAACCGTCTACGTCGGACAGCAGCTGGATCTCTTTATCGAAGAGTAGGCGAGCGGCTGAAGGGCCTCGTGGGCCGCGAGACGCTCCTTGCAGCGAGACCGTTGACGGATCGCGGACTCGTTCTACCGTTTCCGATGTGCGTCTCGACGATCTTTCCAGCCTGCAGCAGCTTGTTCTGCCGGACCGATGGCAAGCGGAGGCGATTCAGGCGTTGAAGGCGGGAAAGGATGCGATCGTCGATGCGCCGACCGGTGCGGGGAAGACCTACATCTTCGAGCGCTGGGCAGAACAGACGAACTTTTCGAAACGTGCACTTTTCACCGTGCCGACGCGTGCACTGGCCAACGACAAATACGCCGAATGGCGCGAGCGCGGCTGGCGGGTGGGCATCACCACGGGCGATGTGACGATCGATCCGGGCGCTCCGATCGTGGTGGCGACGCTCGAGGCGGTTCAACATCGGGTGACGCCGATTAAAAACGAAACGACCGGCGAGCTCACGACGGAGTTTCGCCTTCTGGTCGTGGACGAGTATCATTGGCTCGCGGATGCGCATCGCGGGTCGCACTACGAAGGCGTGATGCTCTCGATGGCGAAAAACATGCAGTTGCTTCTGCTTTCGGGGGCCGTGGGGAATCCCGAGGATGTCGCGGCTTGGTTGCGACGGTTGGGGCGTTCGGTCGCGGTGATTCAGACGGCGCAACGCCCCGTTCCCTTGGAGGAAGTGGAGGCCGACGATTTGATCCACGGTTTGCCGAAAACGATCGATGGGTTTTGGTCGCGTCGGGTGGCGGGTGCGTTGCGCGAAGGGCTCGGCCCCATCCTGGTTTTCGCACCGCACCGGCTCGAAGCGGAGCGACTCGCGCGTCAGTTTGCGCGCGAGCTTCCCCTGCCGGATCCGTTGACTCTTTCCCCGGAGCAGGAAATCGCCTGCGGTCCCTCGCTCGCGAAGCTACTCAAGTCGCGTGTGGCGTACCATCACAGCGGTCTAAGCTATCTCCAGCGGGCAGGAGCGATCGAGCCGCTGGCGAAAGCGGGGCAATTGCGCGTGGTCGTGGCCACGCTGGGGTTGAGCGCGGGCATCAATTTTTCTCTCCGTTCCGTGATGATCACGGTGGGGAGTTATCGCTACGGGCAAATCGACCGGGAGATCGCGCCCCACGAATTGCTCCAGATGGCGGGTCGCGCCGGGCGACGCGGCCTCGATGAAATGGGCTTCGTCCTCGTGAGCAGTTCGACGCCGCGTTTGAGGCGAGCCGCGCAGATGCGGCTGAAACGGAGCGGACCGCTGCCCTGGGCGATGTTTCTCCGTCAGCTTCGGGCAGGGCAGAGCGTGCTCTCGGTGGCGACGACGGCGGCCGATCGATTTTTCACGGACGAACCGCTTCTGCTGGGGGTGGAGCGGACGGCGCCGATTCCGCCGGGTACTTTGCCGTGTGACCAGCGAACGGATACCGGCCGGGCGCGTTTGATCCGTCGAGAGAAAAATCCGTTTCTCCCGTGCAAGACCTGTTCGTTTCGCGAGGCATGTCTGGCAATTTCTCCCCAAGCCACCCTTATCTGGCAATTGCAGCGAACGGGCGTGCTCGATCGGGAACTGCGGTTGACGGCGCGGGGCGAAATCGTCTCGGCGTTCCTTGGACCCGAGGGATTGGCGATCGCGGCGGCGTTGGAGGACCGGCGTTATCCGCTCGATGCGATTATTTTCGATCTCGCGAATATTTCCTCGGGCGATCGGTTTGCCGGGACCAATCCGCGGCTGATTGGACGTCTGGCGGCGGTCTGCGAGAAGGCCTATCACCGGTTTACCGTCGACGGCTATTTGGAGAACGGCGTTCCGCCGCAGTACGGTTATGGTGCGTCCGATGTCGTGAAAGCGCGTGTCGAAGGAGAAGGCCTGCGAGCCCTCGCGGCAGCCCAGGAGACTGCGGGCCGCGGCGACATCGACCGGTTGATGACCGAGTGGCGCTCGCTCCTGCGGCAGATTGTGGCCGCCCCCCCGATCGGCAGCGAAGCGGCGGCGGCGCGGGGGGCCAACCCTCGCGCGGCGGGGGTCGATCCTTCGCCGCTTTTCCTGGTCGAGCGATGGGACAATCTTCGAGCCCTCGCGCAGGTCCATTTGACGGAATTGCGCCTCAACTCGCTGCCGCAGTTGCCGCCCCTGACGGCAGAGCAGCGGCGACCGATCAACCACCGATTCTTCGCGCGATCCGCATCGAACGGCCAACCGCGACCTGTCTTAAAAAGCTGAATACGCCGGTCGCGTCGAGCGTCTGTACGACCGTTCTGGCGATGGCACCGCGCTCTTTCGGCGCTGAGCTGCGCGTTCTTGGCAGCGCATCGAGGCGCAATCCCGGCCACGAGGGACCGTGGCCCTCCAACGGCGCGTGGACAAAGCTCCATGCGCCGACTGCGCGATTCCCCCATGGATGAGCGCGGGACGTTTTGCCCTTCAGGCGGCAGAACCGGTGGGCGAGCCGGCTGTCTGCCGGGGAGTTATGAAATCTTCCATTTCCGATCCGAAACGTGCGCACGGTCCGTTCCGCGGCGCCTATGCTCTCATTGCCTGCGGCGCGGGCATCCTTCTCGCGGGTTGCGTCACCGAGCCCGAATCTCGCGTTCTCTCATCGCCGCCACCGCCCGCTCCGCGGAACACGGTTTCGGGAACGGCGATGCAACCGACAACTGTCACAACCGTACCGAACGTCGCCGTCGTGGGTGCCCCTGGCACCACCACCACCACGACCACTTCAGCGGACGGCATCACCCGACAGCAAACGGTCGTGGTGAATCAGCCGCTTCCCGTATTGCAGCAGGAAGTGGTCCTCGCGCGGCCGTCGGCGCAACATCTGTGGATCCCTGGCTACTGGACGTGGCAGAACAACCGCTATGAATGGATGGCCGGTCATTGGGAAGTTCCGCCGTTCAGCGGAGCTACTTGGGTTGCGTCACGGTCCGAACCGGCCAACGGAGCGTATCGTTTTTACGAAGGTTACTGGCGGTAAACGGCCGCTCGGTCATATCGGTGTCGATTTGCCTTCGCGGACACGCTCCGCGGAGGTTTTTTGTGGAGCTCGAACTGGAATCGCCGAGATTAGGCTTCTTGAGGGTCTCGCCGCAAAGGGGCGGTTCGCTCCGTCGGGTCCGGTTCGAACGCGTGACGTTAATCGCAGATCGAGATCCCCGGTACCGTTTTTCGACGTTCAATTTCCGAACTCGTTAGATCGAGTTGGCGCAGCGGCAGAACACCGACGGGCAAAAGCGGCCTGCGAGCTCGCGAGTCAGCCTCCCGGTCGAGTCCGGTGTGGTCCCTCTCACCGACGCGCGACGGCGAACAGGCGACTGTAGCGGAGGGCAGTCGCAAGGCCGCCCGTTCCGGTCGTGCCGTAGGCCAGAATTTCCACCCGCGGGAAAAAGGGACTTAGCAGCGTGGTCAAGGAATGTCGCGTGACCGCCACGCTTTCGATCGAAGACGTCACGATCGAATCGCCCTGCGCGTGAGGAATGTCCGTCTTTGCCCCGGCTTCGGACGCGGTCCACAGATTCGAGGACAGCACGATTTGGGGTGAAATCCGCTGCATCTCCGAAAGCAACGCGACCGCATTGTTGTCGGGTCGAAAGGCGTTCACCAGCAGTGCGACGTCGAAACTAGCGCTGCGAAAAGGAGTCGCGCTCCCCCCGAAGCGCGTATGCGGAAGGCCTCGGGCCGACAGCGCAACGCCGTCGACGCGGTCCGTTTCTAGACCGTGCCACGCGTAACCTGCCTCGATCAACCGTCGCCCAAGCGGTCCCTCCCGGCAAAAGGGCTGGACGATTCGAACGGGTGGGGGACCGAGGGTGCGTGCGATCAGGCCAATGAGTTCGCGATCCATGCGATCGCTTGCGTCCGAGGATTTTTGCGAATCGGACTCGCCGGTGCCGTCTTGGTCCGACGACGGCCCTGTGTCGCGAGGATGGGCGAGTGGGGCCGCGTTTCCGCTCAAGTGGAAAGACCGGTCGAGGTTGCCAAGGTGAATCGTGTTTCTGAAGAAGCGGAGCTGAAACCGCGCTTCCACGGCCAGCGGGTCCGCCCGCGGGTAGACACAGACCGCAAAGCCGGGACGGATCTCGAACGGCAAGGCGAGAGCGGCCGTAACGTCGCTGCGGCAAAACCAAATCTCCGATCGCCCGATACGGGTGTCGCGGTGCCATACCTCGACCGCAGTCGGCTGCTGCGCCGTATCCGGCCCGACCGCCCATCCTTCCAGGCGGATACAAAACGGATCACAGGATTGACCGACTACGGGCATGTCCAAGCAGACGCGCATGCTCCAGTTGACGCCTCTCCGACCGGGGGTCGGCGAGGAAAATCGCCTTGGGACAAAAAGCACGCTCGGCCGGCTGCGCGGCCTGCGATGGCCCCCTTGGGGTCCGTTGTGAACAACATGTGGGTAAAAACCCTGTAAACGCGGCCCTCTAATCTTGACCCTTGTGGCAAAAAATGGGTTAAAATGGGGTACTTTGGGGCACCGTAAGGCGCCAATCCATGGCCACACCCGGAAAACCATCTTACACGGGCCTCTTCAGGCACGCATTGGACGACAAGAATCGGGTCACGATTCCGTCTGCGTGGAGAGCCGGGCATGTGGACGAAGATGTCTTCTTGGCCACGCCGCATCCCGATGGATTCATCGCGATTCTCCCGCCTTCGGAAGTGGAGAAACTGCACGAGAAGGTCTCACAAATCCCTCTTTCGGATGGATCTGGGCAGGAGTTCGTGGCGCACTTCTTTTCCCAGACGCAGAACATCTGGTTCGATTCGCAGGGGCGCGTGATGCTGAACGCCGAGTTGCTCCGACACGCTGGGATTGGAAAAGACGCCGTTCTGGTGGGCACGCTCGCGAAGTTTCACGTCTATAGCGCGGAGCGCTGGAACAGCCTGGAGCAGCGCGCGACCAGCCAGACGAATCGCGAGTCGATGCGCCGGATGGGAATTTAACATGGCCACCCGTCGTTCCACTTCTTCGAGCCGTCTGCTCGTCTTGACTTCCTCGCCGGTCGCGCGCCGGTCGCGTGCCATGACGATCTCGCCGCGGCTGCGCGCGAATCTCGTGCTGCGCCGGCTTCCGTGGGAAGCCGCGGGGGACCTCGGCGACGTTTCGCCGATCGAAGGCGAAGGCCTTACCGTGTCCGCGCGAAAAGCGAATCCGTCCGGCTCGCCCTCGATTCCGCTCTTTTCCGGGAGGCCCGCCGATGCGCGCCCCGCTGCCTGAGCGCCGTTCGCCCTTCATGGCACTCGGTCACCAACCCGTTCTCCTCCGCGAGGTCCTTGCCTTGCTGGCGCCTCGCGAGGGCGGGCGTTACCTCGACTGCACCTTCGGCGGCGGTGGACACACGGCGGCGATTCTTGCGGAGGCCCCGCGGATCGAGGTCGTCGCCTTCGATCGTGACCCTTCCGCCAAGGCCCGGGCCGACGAGGTCAGCTTGCGGTTTCCGGGTCGGCTGACGTTGATCGACCGCGATTTCGGCCGATTGGCGGACAGCGAACGCGGAAACTTCGACGGGATCCTTTTCGACCTGGGCGTCTCCTCCTATCAGATCGACGAAGTGGAGCGCGGTTTTTCTTTTCGCTCCGACGCCCCGGCCGACATGCGCATGGATCCGCGCAGCGGGGTGCCGGCGAGTCGCTGGTTGGAGACGGCGACCGAAGAGATGCTGGTCCGGGCGGTGCGCGATCTCGGCGAAGAGGATAATTGGCGCCGGGTCGTCCGCGCGCTTCTGGCCGCGCGCGGCACCGGTCGGTTGGCGCGCACGGCGAGTCTTGCCGAAGTCATCGCCGAATCCATTCCCGCGCGGGATCGATTCTCGTCGAAGATTCATCCGGCGACGCGCTCGTTCCAAGGCATTCGTATCCTGGTGAACGACGAAATCGGCGCGCTCGAACGTGCCCTCCCGGTTGCGTTCGACAAACTCGTCCGCGGGGGAGTTCTCGCCGTGATCGCGTTTCATTCGCTCGAAGACCGCCCGGTCAAACAACTTTTCCGCCGCCTGTGCGGTCAGCCCGAGAGCGCCGACGACGGCCGTCCGCAGGATCTACGGACGAAGGTCGCCGAACCGCTCACCCGCCGCCCGACCGTTCCGGGCGACGACGAAATTGCCGGCAATCCCCGCAGCCGCTCCGCGAAACTGCGTGCCGTCAAAAAACTTTAACGCCCTCCCGCCTTTTTCATGAATACGTCGGCCAACCACGCCTTTATCAACCAGCTCCTCGTTTACACGCTGGTCATGATTTGCTTCAGCGGATCGATCGGACTCGGCACCGTCTGGCTGCGTCACCAGATTTCCGATACTGCCAAAGTCGCGCGTCGGCTCGACACCCAGATCGCCGAGACGGAGCGGCGCCTGGCGGACACGCACATTTCCGTCGCCCGCGAGGAGACCTTCGAGGCGCTGGCGCGCCGCAATACCGAATGGCGCCTCGGCCTCGTGGTACCGGTCGAATCCCAGGTTCGCCGGGTGATCGGTTCCCCCGAGCGTCGGCTCTCCATTTTGCGGAATCGCGATCTCTACAACGAGTCGGTTTCGGTCAAACCCACCGGTTTCAAAGTCGGCGGCTCGAATCGTTGATCCATGGCGCGAGGCTTCGCATCCAACTATCGCATCGTGCTGCTGGCCGCCGGCGTTTTCGCCGCGTTTGTCGGGATTGGCGTGCGCCTCGTTCAACTTCACGTGATCGACCGAGACCGTCTTACCCGATATGTGGACAAGGCGCGCCGCCAGATCGTGGTCGAGAGCGCACGCCGGGGCGACATTCTCGACGCCCGCGGCCAGATTCTCGCCACCTCGCGTCCGTTGATCGTCCTCGGAGTGGATCCGCAGGCGCTCCGACCCGAGGACGAAGCGCGTTGGCCCGAGCTGGCGCTTTTACTCAAGCTGCCGCTCTCCGAAATCCAGTCCGCTTTTCGAACGAAGACCCGCCCGATCCTACGCAGCGCGGGCGTGCCGGCCAAGGCGACCGCGGTCCCCGCGGACGGTGCCGAAGAACCGGCGAAAACCGAGTCGGAGATTCGCTGGGTCAAGTTGAGCGAGTCGATCGACGAGCCGACCTACGATCGGGTCGTGGCGCTCGGGATCAAAGGGGTCTACGCCCCGCCCCGGAGTTACACCCGCGTTTATCCGAACGACGAACTCGCCGCTCACGTGGTGGGTTTCGTGAACAAAGAGAATATCGCCGTGCAGGGCGTGGAGCGATGGGCAGATTTTTATCTGCGCGGACAGGAGGGATGGCGCGAATCCGAGAAAGACGGAAAACGTCAGGAGCTTCCCCAGTTCCGCACCCGCGAAGTTCCCGCCAGCCATGGGTACACCGTGGTGCTTTCGCTGGATTCGTTTATCCAACACATGGCGGAGGAGGAGCTTTCCCGGATCGTCGCTCTTTTCAATCCACTCAAGGCGACGATCATCGTGAGCGACGCCAGTTCGGGCTTCGTGCTGGCGATGGCCAATGCGCCCACCTTCAATCTCAATACCTATGGCACGCTCGTCGGCGAGGAAGCGAGCCGGATGCGCAACATCGCCGTCGCCGACATGCTCGAGCCCGGTTCGACCTTCAAGATTGTCGCGGCCTCGGGGGCCCTCAACGACGGCAAGGTCGATCTCACCCAGCATTTCGACTGCACGATGGAGCGGTTCGAGTACCGGGGGAGGTCGATCGACATGCCCGACGAGGCGCACACCTTCGATCATGCGCTGACGGTTTCGGAGATCATCTCCCGTTCCTCCAACAAAGGCGCCGCACAGTTGGGGATGATCCTCGGCGAACAGCGGCTCTACGAGTACACGAAAGCGTTCGGTTTCGGCGAGTACACCGGCTTTCCCGCGCTCTATCCGGAAACCCCTGGAATGTTCGCGCACTACTCCAAATGGCGCGGTACGGACATCACGCGCATTCCGATAGGGCACACGATCGCGGCCACCCCGTTGCAGATTCACTACGCGATGGGCGTCATCGCCAGCGGCGGCGAACTGCTGCGGCCGCAAGTGGTGCGCGAAGTGCGCGATTCGCACGGCGAAACCATCTACAGTTTCGTGAAAGCGGTTCGTCGCCGCGTCCTCGAAGCGAATACGGCCAAGGCCGTTGCGAAAATGCTTCACCGCGTCACGTTGGTGGGTGAAGGCAACGCGCCGGAAGCCGCCATTCCCCAGTTCGAGGTCGCCGGCAAAACCGGAACTTCCCAAAAGATCGTGGATGGCAGGTACTCCTCGCAACACCACATCGGATCGTTTGTGGGATTTTTTCCCGCCAGCCGTCCCGAAGTGGTCATCTCGATCATCGTCGACGACGGGCGCGTGCCTGCGGGCGGTCTTGCTTACGGCCGGGCCGTCGCCGCCCCGAGTTTCAAGCGCATCGGGGAAAAACTGGCTCAATATCTCCGCATCACTCCCGTTTCGCCCGACCTCGGCCGTCCGCTCCTTGCGCTGGAAGGAGGCCGTCGGTGATTGGGTATCTCACGCACAACTACGCCCTGATCCAGGCGTTTCGCACCCGGCCGCCGTCCCACGAGGGGCGATCGCGGCGCGAAGCCGCCGTCTCGGGCAGGGTCTTTAAAATGGCACCCAAACTTTCCGACTTTTTTGCCGACACCGACGTGTTGGCCGTGCGCGGACCGCTCGACCGTCCGATCTCCGGCCTTGCCATGGACAGCCGTCGCGTGGTGCCTGGACAGGTTTTCTTCGCACTCTCCGGACAACGCGCGGATGGCACCCACTTCGTCGACGAGGCGGTCAATCGCGGTGCGGTCGCGGTGATCACGACGAAGATTCCTACCACGATCCCGGCGAAAGTGACTTTTGTTCAGGTCGCGGATCCGCGCGTGGCGCTCGCTCAGGTCGCCCGCAAGTATTACAAATTCCCCGATCGCGACATGGAGGTGATCGGCGTGACCGGCACGAACGGCAAGACGACGGTGACCCACCTGATCAAGCATCTGCTCGAGGGCGAGCGGCGCGTGGGGTTGCTCGGGACAATCAGCTACGATCTCGGGGGACGCACGGTGCCGTCGTACAAGACGACGCCGGAGTCGCTCGACACCTATGGCATGCTGGCGCAGATGCGGGACGCCGGCTGCCGGCAGGCCGTGATGGAAGTCAGCTCGCATGGGATCGATCAAAAGCGCGTGCTCGGGCTCGAGTTCGGGGCGGCGGTCTTCACGAACTTGACGCGGGATCACCTCGATTATCACAAGACGCTCGACGCGTACTTCGAGGTGAAATCGCGGCTGTTCCTCGGTTCGACGGGATCGCTGCCGAAGGTGGCGGTGGTGAATTTGGACGATGCGTATGGATCGAAACTGGCGGAGGCCGCCGCGGGGCGGATGCGCACGGTAACGTTCGGGGAGAGTGCGGGCGCGGACGTTCGGGCCGAGCAAGTCGAGCTCGATTTTCGAAGCACCGCGTTCACCCTGGTCTGGCCCGGGGGACGAGCGAGGGTGGAATCCGCCCTGATCGGACGTTACAATGTGAGCAACCTCCTGGCGGCGGTCGCCACGGCGTGGGCCTTGGGCAGAGATCCGGCCGTTTTCCTGCGCAAGATCCGCGCGTTCAAAGGGGTTCCCGGCCGCATGGAGCGGATCGACGAGGGACAGGCGTTCAATGTCTTGGTCGACTATGCGCACACCGACGACGCGTTGCGGAATGCGCTCGGCATGCTGCGGACGATCACGCCGGGTCGGCTCCTCGTCGTCTTCGGTTGCGGGGGAAATCGGGATCGGACGAAGCGTCCGCTCATGGTCAAGGCGGTGCAGGACTTCGCCGATTTCGCGTTCGCCACGGCCGACAATCCGCGCAGCGAAGCGCTGTCGCAGATTTTCGACGACATGCGGGCGGGAGTGGTCGCGCCCGAGAAAATCGCCTGGATCGACGATCGCCGGCGCGCGATCAGCGTGGCTTTGGACATGGCGAAGCCGGGAGACAGCCTGCTTATCGCCGGCAAGGGACACGAGAGCTACCAGGAATTCGCGGATACGGTGACGCCGTTCGACGATCGCCAGGTCACCCGCGAACTCATCGCGATCAAGACGCTGAAATAGAGACGATCCCAGCCGTTTTTCTCCCGAACCGATGCCCACGTTCACTGCCGAATCGTTAGCGCGTGTAACAGGCGGGACGTGGACGCATCTGCCGTTGGCGCCGTTGGTCGGATTTGTCCATGACACACGGCAACTGGCGGCGGGGCAGATCTTCGTGGCGATCCGGACGGCGAAACGCGATGGCCATGACTTTATCCGCGACGCTGAAAAGGCCGGTGCCTCGGCCGCGTTGGTCTCGCGGATCGATCCTGTCCACACGCTGGCGCAACTTCTGGTGCCGGATGTGCTGCAGGCGTTTCACGCCATCGCTCGCGAGCACCGGCGGAGTTTCAAGGGGCCGGTGATCGGCATTTCGGGCAGCGCCGGCAAAACCTCGACAAAGAACCTGCTCGCCACGCTTCTGGGAGGCGAACCGGCCGTACTTTCGACCGAGGGCAACCTCAACAATCACCTCGGCGTGCCGCTGACTTTGACCCGGCTCGATCCGGCGCGGCATCGGTACGCGGTGATCGAGGCTGGGATCAGCCAGACCGGAGATATGGCTCCGTTGGCGGCGATGATCGAGCCCGACATCGCGATCATCACGCTCGTGGCGCCGGCGCATTTGGAAGCGCTGGGGACGCTCGAAAATGTGGCACGAGAAAAGGCCACGCTGCCGGCGGCCGCGGGCTTTGCGATCTTCGGCAAGCACTGTCTCGAATTCGGCGCATTTCGAGATCTGAAGGTCAGGACGATGGTGGTCGAGCCGGCCGAGGTGATTCGTCCTGCGGAGCCCTCGCTCGACACCGTTTATTTCGCCATCTCCCATCGGGGCGATCTGACCGCCTTGTCGGTCGCGTACGGTCCGCCGCCGCCGCTGACCTTCACGTTTCCCCGCGTTTCCGACGGCATGGCCCACAACGCGGTTCTGGCGATTTGTGCGGCATTGTGGCTGGGGGTGCCGCAGGAGAAAGTTCAGGCGCGTCTCCAAGCATGGCGGCCGTCCGGGTTGCGCGGCGAGATCAGGAGGGAGAGCAATCGCCTGGTGTATTTGGATTGTTATAACGCGAACCCCGCGTCGATGGCGGACGCGCTGGCCAGTTTCTACCAGATCGCGCCGTCGGCCGAGCCGCGGCTCCTCGTAATCGGGGGAATGGAGGAACTCGGGGAGGAGTCGACGCGGTATCATCGGGCGCTCGGTCGAATGCTTCACCTTCGTCCCGGGGACTTTTGTTACGTGATCGGATCCGAGGCGGAGGCGGTCAGACTCGGCGCGATCGAGAGCGGCAACCGAGAGGACCAGGTGTCGATCGCTCCGTCGGTGGAGCCGATCGCGGCTCACGTCTCCGGTTTTCGGGGCTCGGTTTTCGTGAAGGGCAGCCGCCGGCATGCGTTGGAACGCGCGTTGTCGGCGGCCGCGCACTGAATTCGCCATGTTGAGTTACCTTTCCGAGTTCGAGTCTCACTTTGGCCCGTTGCGTTTGCTGCGGTTCATTACGTTGCGCACGCTGCTGGCTGCGATCGTCGCGATGTTCATCGGATTCGCCATCGGCCCGTGGTTGATCGATCGTCTTAGGCGTCTTAAGTTCGGCCAACACTACGACGACGATCGCGTCGGCGATCTCGCGCAGCGTTTCGACAAGAAGAACACGCCGACGATGGGCGGTTTGATGATCTTTATCGCGGTGTTCGTAAGCACGCTGCTCTGTGCGACACCGAACGTGTGGGTGTTGGTTGCGATGTTCGTCTACGCGTCGCTGACCGCGGTAGGATTTCGCGACGATTATCTCAAGGTGGTCCGCAAGAATCGGGATGGGATTTCGTCGCGAGAGAAAATTTTCTGGCAAACGCTCGTCACGGCGATCGCCCTGGGCGTGCTGGTCTTTCATCCGTTGAGTGCGAACAAGATTCGCGAATTGTGGGTGCCGTTCGTGAAGTATCCGGTGCTGGTCGGGATGCCCGTCGCGCTCCTTTTCGTCCTGATGTTTTTCTGGGTCGTAGGATTTTCCAATGCGATCAATCTTACCGACGGGCTCGATGGATTGGCGATCGGGTGCACCATCACGGTTGCGTTGGTTTACGGCATCATGGCGTATGCGGCGGGCAATGCGATAATCGCCGATTACCTGCTGATCAGTTTTGTCCCCGGGACGGGCGAACTCGCCGTGGTTTGCGGAGCGTTGGTCGGTGCGGGTATGGCATTTCTCTGGTACAATTCCCATCCGGCGGAGGTGTTCATGGGGGATACGGGGTCGCTTGCCTTAGGCGGGTTGATCGGGGTGGTCGCCTTCATGGTGCAACAACCCCTCACGCTGGTGATCGTCGGTGGAGTCTTCGTGGCGGAAGCGATCTCCGTGATGATCCAAGTCGGTTACTTCAAGGCGACCAAACGGAGAAGTCCCACGGGGCAGGGAAAACGTTTTTTTCTGATGGCGCCTTTTCACCATCATTTTCAGAAAAAAGGATGGCCGGAGTCCAAAGTGGTGCTGCGGTTCTGGATCGTGTCGCTCTTGTGTGCGCTCGTCGGCCTGGGTACATTGAAACTTCGTTGAGTCGCCGAACGCCATGCTGACGCCTCCGCTCTTTTTGGTTCCCCTGCTCGAACACCCGGTCGCGGTTTTCGGCGGTGGCGTGAGCGGTCAGGCCGTGCTCGAACTCCTCGAGGCGGTGGGCGCACGCGGAACGGTCTTCGACGAGAAAGCGAGTGCGGTTCCAGCCGGGAATGGAGCTGAAAGCAGCGGACCCCGGCCGTTCACCTCCGAGCATGCGACGGTCCATCGCCTCGTCATTTTTTCGCCGGGTTTTCGACCGGAGCACACATGGCTGGCGCTGGCGCGGGGCAGGGGAGCCGTCTGCTTGGGCGAGGTCGATTTTGCGTCTCTCTTCTGGAGGGGCTCGGTCGTGGCCATCACCGGCACCAACGGCAAAACCACCCTGACCGAATTTCTGACCTATGCCTTGAAAAGCCTGGGAAGGGATGCGGCGGCGACGGGAAATGTCGGGTTTCCCTTTTCGCGACTCGTGGCGCAGCGCGGTGGCGGCGCGCCGGATTCGGTCGCTATTTGCGAAGTCAGCTCCTTCCAAGGCGAGTCTTTTCAATACTTTCGGGCCGACGCTGCCTTATGGACTAATTTTGCCGAAGATCACCTCGAACGACACGCGTCTATGGAGACCTATTTCAGGGCGAAATGGCGGCTATTCGAACGCACGATCGGAGGACAGGTCTTTGCGGGTTCCAGCGCTCAACGGTGGGCGGTGCAGTTCGGCCAAACGCTGCCCGTGGACGCTTGCGTCCAGACCGAGAATCAGGGCGGCGACGTCCTTTTGCGCCACACCGTCTTCGACGAGTACCCCCAGAGGGAGAACTTCCTACTCGCGGCTGCGTGGTGGCGGGCCGAGGGATTGCGCGAGAGTGCGCTTTATACTGCTGCGCAAACGTTTAAATTGGGACCCCATCGACTTTCCCGGGTCGGCGAGCGGCTCGGCATGACGTGGTGGAACGACTCCAAAGCGACTAATTTCCATGCGGCGGAGGCGGCTTTGGCCCAGTTCAGGAACCCCGTGGTGATGATTCTCGGAGGCAAGGCCAAAGGCGGCGACCTTTCCGGTTTCGTGGCGCGCATCGGCTCGCGGATCAAACACGCGTTTCTTCTGGGTGAAACGGGGCCCGCGCTCGCGGAGGCGCTTGCGGCCGAAAAGGTGCCGCACACCTTGGCGAAAACGCTGTCCGCGTGCGTTGCGGGGGCCGCCGAACACGCGTCTCCGGGCGACCATGTGCTCCTCAGCCCGGGGTTCGCGAGTTTGGATCAATTTCGAGGCTACGATGACCGGGGAACTCAATTCGAACGCCTTGTGAACAACCTGTGAGTAACTGCCCTTTTAGGGTAGCTTCCTCTTTCTAACCCAATCACATTTTACCTATGAAAATCCTGCACATTTTCGGTGCGGTGGTCGCAGTCCATCTCGCAGTCTTCCTTGTCATCTTTGCCGTGCCCGGTTGTCGTTCGACCGGTAAGGCCCCCCAATCCGCCGCCAGCACCGTGCCGATCGCTTCGGCGCCGGGCACCCTCTCGAGTTCGGAGCCCTCCACAACGTCGGTTTTATACGCTCCCGCGGCGAATGTGCGCTTTAGTCCGACCCGCCCGGGAACGGCGACGTCCGGACTCGACGCCGTTCAGAAAGCGGGAATCTCCGATTCAAAACCGTCCGCGACGTATCTCGTCGTGAAGGGCGACAGTTTGTGGACGGTGGCGAAAAAGAACGGGGTGACCGTCAACGAGCTGGTCAAAGCGAACGCACTCAAGCCGAACGCGGCACTGAAGCTGGGTCAGAAGCTTGTCTTGCCCGCAGGCGGTTCAGGCGCGGCCGTCGCTTCCGTCGGCAGTGCTTCCGGCGCGTTGTCGGCCGAGTCGACCGGACCGACGCACACGGTCAAAGGTGGGGAGACGTTGGGTCAAATTGCGAAAACGCATGGCACCACGGTGAACACGCTAAAGAAAATGAACGGTCTCACCAACGACAACGTTCGTCCCGGAAAGGTCCTTCTTCTGCCCGAGGGTTCAGTTTCCTCGATGGAGCCGGTCGCGTCGACGAAAACGCCCTCGGCTATGCCCAGTCCTCGCAGCGGCGCCTCTTTCAAGCACACGGTCAAACCGGGAGAAACGCTCGGAGCGATCGCACGGCGCTACAGCGTTTCCGCCGGCGAGCTCGGCACTGCGAACAATATCACCGATCCGCGGAGAATCCGCCCCGGACAAGAGTTGACGATTCCCGGATGGTCCGCGCCGAAAACGCCGGCGCCAGCGAGTACGGTGCCGTCGCCTGCGAACGTGCCGAGCGCCCAAGGGCCGACGTTGTCGGAGCAGCCGGCGACCTTGAGTCCTGTCGAGCCCCCGGCGAGTCCTCAGCCGAACACGGACGTTCCGGTGATTCGAATCGAGGATCCGTCGCGGACTCCCGGAACGGAAGCGCCGCGCGTGCTCTGAGTTTAGTCACCGGAAACAGATACAGATTTTTCGTCCGACACCCTCCGCGTCATGTCATCCCGCACCCAAGTCCACGAGTCTGGCCGCAGCCGCTTGGTGCTGAATCCGGCGTCGATCATCGTGGTGTGCGCGATCGCGCTGACGTTCATGGGAATCACGATTTTGTTCAGCGCGAGCGCCTCGTTCAAGCAGGGGCCCTATTTTTAC
>Ga0335394_10000951_pt1 | contig 32076 bp, 25 predicted proteins | sample MAT03_FD_205741 | JGI IMG/M metagenome (GOLD analysis project Ga0335394, IMG submission 205741) | Freshwater microbial communities from Lake Fryxell liftoff mats and glacier meltwater in Antarctica - MAT-03 (spades assembly) (version 2) ...
GAAGAGAAAGCTGATGCGCTACATCCGCCACTACAACAAGTCGCCGCGAACCGTTAAATGGAAGTACGCTGATCCGTCGCGACATATCGGTACACAATCAGTTGGTACAGGCCACTAGTGGCGCCGGCAGCGACCGAAGGAATACAACGAGCTCGTGAGATCCTCAGGCAGGAAGGCGTTCATCTCCGAGCGGATCAAGGCGATCAGAGCCAACTCATCGAGCGCACGAACCTTGAGGGGACGCAAAGGAGACAAGCCTTCTACGATCACGCCAAGCCATTGAGGCAAATAACAATTTACCGAACGCGCATCCAATCTATCATAGGCACTTTCGATAGCTTTCTGATTATCAATTGACAGTTCCTATCTCGTACTTTTGCAGCTAACGCTCTGCTCACGCGTTAGATTCGGGTGGTTCAATGATTTTCTCGGCCCAAAATCGCCGCTTCTTTGGACTGGGACTTCCGCTCCGCGGAGCCCAATTTTATCGAAGAAATCCGTTCCGATCTGATCCCGTTGTCCCAGCGCACATCCTGACCGGCCGGTTTCTTTTGGTCCAAGTTTGATGTCAGTTTACGCAGCACTGCGGCTGCTCGAGCAGCTTGATCTCGATGTGAAACGGCGCGAACGCACCGACTTGCCTGCACATCGAAAAACGCAATGGGCGATCGGCGTGTACGTGCATGAGGATGGGTCATCCTTCGCAACCGAACCGCAAACTATGAAGCAGATCCGAAAACAATAAGGCGTCCGCTTTGCAGGCCTCCGCTGTCAGAAGACCAGACCCCGACGTGGTTCTCATCATAAGGGGGGGCACCCCCTCACAGGGGCCAGTTTTCACAGAAACGAGGGCTCAAGCCAGTCCAACATCCTCATCGTGGCTCGAAAGTCGGTCGTTCGCAAAAGCTTCGCGGGATGATCGCCGTGGTCGGTAGGTCGCACGACCGCGGGCGGATCTTGGCCGATCACGACGTGATCAGGACGGCGGTGCTCGCCGGCGACGAGCAAGCCGCCGAATGGTGGCCGCTGCACCACATTCGCAACGCTGCGCAGCGGAGTATCCGGACGTTTCCGGCGAACCGTCGCAGCCGGTCAGGCGCGCTCAGCACGGGCCGGGCACCGTGTCGGCCAGCCTCTCGTCGAGCCATTCGATCCAATGCAGCACAGGCGTGGCGGTACCGGAACCCAGATGGGCCAGGCAGCCCATGTTGGCCGACAGAATCACCTCCGGATGTCCGCTCTGGAGTGCGTCGAGTTTGCGGTCGCGCAGCTGCTTCGACAGCGCCGGCTGTAGCACCGAGTACGTACCGGCCGAGCCGCAGCACGAGTGCGAGTCCGGCACCGGCAGCACCTGCGCGCCCCAGGCGCTCAACAACCGTTCGATTTCACCTTGCAGCTTCTGGCCGTGCTGCAGCGTACACGGCGGATGAAACGCGACCCGCGGCGCTGGCGCCTCGAGCACGCGTGGCGGAAGGGCCGCGATCCGCGGCGTCAGCCACTCGATCAGATCGAAGGTCCTAGCCGAAATCCGCTCGGCACGGTCGCGATAAACCGGGTCGTCGCGCAACAGGTGCGCATAGTCCTTGACCATCACGCCGCAGCCGGACGCATTCATCACGATCGCATCGGCGCCCGCCTCGAGATGCGGCAACCATGCGTCGATATTGCGGCGCGCGTCGGCAATCGCGCCCTGATAGTCGCTCAGGTGGTGCCTTATCGCTCCGCAGCAGCCCGAGTCGGGCGCGATGATGACCTGTACCCCGACGCGGTCCAGCACGCGTGCCGTGGCACGGTCGATGGCCGGCATCATCGCCGTTTGCGTGCAGCTGTTCAGCAGCAGGACCTTGATTCGGCGGGCCTCAACCGGCCACGGCCCCGGATCGCGCGCCCGCGGCACCTTGGCACGCAACGCCTCGGGAAGCAGCGGACGGATCCAGCGGGCCGCGTGCATCGCGGTGTCGAAAAGCCAGCGGCGAGTCAGCCCTTCACGCAACGCCGCCCGGATAGCGCGCTGGGCCAATGGCCGTTTGACCTGCTCCTCGACGAGACGGCGTCCGATGTCGACCAAGTGCCCGTAACGCACGCCCGACGGACATGTGGTCTCGCAGCTGCGGCAGGTCAGACACCGGTCCAGGTGGGTCATCGTCGCGACGGTCGGCTGCGCGCCTTCCATCACTTGCTTCATCAAGTAAATCCGCCCTCGCGGTCCGTCGTTCTCGTCACCGATCAACTGGTAAGTGGGGCACGTCGCCGTGCAGAACCCGCAGTGGACGCACGAGCGCAGGATCCCGTCGGCCTCCTTGCCGTCGGGGGTGTCCTTGAACCAGTCAACGAGATGGGTTTCCATGCGATGAGTGTGGTTGGCCGGCAGTTAGAGCCAGTCGTACATCCGGCCCGGGTTCATGATCCCGTTCGGATCGAACGCCTGCTTCAGCCGTTGGTGGATCTGACGCAGGACCGGGTGGAGCGGATGGAAACGCTGTACGGTCGCGCGCGATCCGGCCCGAAAAAGAATCGCGCTGCCGCCAACCCGGGTCACCAGATCGCGCAGCGTCTGGGGCGACGCGTGGTCGAGTGAAGGGATGAACCAGCGCAACGCACCGCCCCACTCGATCAACTGTTCGCCGGCGAGTTCCAGCGGCGGCGTCGCCGCCGGCAGCGACAGGCGCCAGACAACCGAGCCTCTGGAGAAGAACGGGTCGGAGTGTTCGCAGACCGACCGCCACATAGCCTGGGCTGGCTCCGCCGCGAGCGGCTCGCCGCCGATCCTGCGCGCAGCGGCGTCGACTCCCGCTGCGGCACCTGAGAGACGCACTGAAAGCTGGCCGTCGCACCAGCGCGTCGCCGAAATCGGCAGCGGCTCGCCGCCCCACTGGTTGCAGCGGCTGATCGCCTCGGCCTCGCCGAAGGCGAACTGCAGCGTGCGCTCCGCCACCGGCAGCGGCAACACCTTCAGCGAGACCTCGGCGATCACGCCGAGCACGCCGAGCGAACCCGCCAGAAGCCGCGACACGTCATAGCCGGCGACGTTCTTCATCACCTGACCGCCGAAGCGCAGAACCTCGCCGCTTGCCGTCAACAGCACTGCGCCAAGCACGTAGTCGCGAAGCGCGCCTGCACTCATCCTACGCGGCCCCGACAGGCCCGCGGCAAAGGTGCCGCCGACAGTCGCATCCGGGCCGAAGTGCGGCGGCTCGAAGGGCAGGTACTGGTGCTTCGCGGCCAGTGTCTGCTCAAGCTCCTTGAGCGGCGTCCCGCAGCGCGCGGTGATCACCAGTTCCGTCGGTTCGTAGTCGACGATGCCCCGGCTGCCCCGGCAATCGAGCGTCTCAGCCTCGGCGCCTAAAGCATCGCCGTAGAAGGCCTTGGTGTCGCTGCCGCGGATCCGCAACGCGCGCCGGTCAGCGTTCGCCGCGAGCACCTGCTCGCGTAGCTGCGCCAATCCCGCCTCGATGTGATCCGCCATCGCTGCAGGCGCTCAGAATCGCGGAAGATCGGGAAACGAGAGCCGGCCGGCGCGGACGTGCATCCGACCGTACTCCGCGCACCGGTGCAGCGTCGGAATGGCCTTGCCGGGATTGAGCAATCCCGGCGGGTCGAACGCGTGCTTGACGGCGAAGAACGCGGCACGCTCCGCATCCGAGAACTGAACGCACATCGAGTTGATCTTTTCGACGCCGACGCCATGCTCACCGGTGATCGTGCCGCCGAGTTCGACGCAGAGCTCCAGGATCTCGGCACCGAACTGGTCGGCGCGCTCCCATTCCCCGGGTACGTTCACGTCGAACAGGATCAGCGGATGAAGATTGCCGTCGCCGGCATGGAATACGTTCATGCAGCGCAAGCCATGCTTGCGTTCCATGACAGCGATCGCCAACAGCATCCGCCCGATGTGCTTGCGCGGGATGGTGCCGTCCATGCAGTAGTAGTCGGGCGAGATGCGCCCGGCCGCCGGAAACGCGTTTTTGCGGCCGGACCAGAATCGCAGCCGCTCGGCCTCGGTCTGCGAGACCGCAAGGCGGGTGCAGCCGGATTGACGGAGCACCCGCTCCATCGCCTCGATCTCTTCAGCGACTTCCTCCGGTGTGCCATCGGATTCCACCAACAGGATGGCCTCGGCGTTCAGGTCGTAGCCCGCCTTGACGAACGGCTCGACGGCACAGCTGGCCTTGCGGTCCATCATCTCCATGCCCGCCGGTATAATACCCGCAGCGATGATCGCCGCGACCGCGTTGCCGGCACGCTCGACGTCGTCAAAGGAGGCCATCACGACCCGCGCGAGCATCGGCTTCGGAATCAACCGGACAACGACCTCGGTGAACACCGCGAGCATGCCCTCCGAACCGATCGACAGCGCGAGCAGATCGAGGCCGGGACAGTCGAGGGCCGCACCCGTCGACCCGATCGCGCCCCCCAGTGTGACGATCTCGCCGTCGATGGTGATCGCCCGCACGGCCAGCACGTTGTGAACCGTCAGTCCGTACTTCAAACAATGCACGCCGCCCGAGTTCTCGCTCACGTTGCCGCCGATCGTGCAGGCGATCTGAGACGACGGGTCCGGCGCGTAGTAGAGGCCAAACGGTGCGGCGGCTTCCGAGATCGCCAGATTGCGTACGCCGGGCTGTACGCGAGCGGTCCGCGACACCGGGTCGAGCGCGATGATCCGGTTGAATCGCGCCATCGAAAGCACTACGCCCGACGCGTGGGGCATGGCGCCACCGGACAGGCCAGTACCAGCGCCGCGGGGCACTACTGGCACCTCTAAGGCACGGCAGACCTTCAAGATCCCGCAGACCTGCTGCTCGCTCTCGGGCAAGGCGACGATCATCGGCAACTGCCGGAAGGCGGTCAGGCCGTCGCATTCGTACGGGCGAGTGTCCTCTTCCCGATACGACAGCGCGCCAGCCGGCAGCAGATCTCGCAGCGCGGCGACCACCTGCAGTTGTCGCTCCGGCGTCGCCCGCTGCGCCGTGTTGGCGAAGCGCTCCGGGGACGGTAGCGAGGCCAGGCCGTCCGGCCCGACGTGGAGGGAATGCTGAGCGAGAGTCGTTTCCATTTCCAGGGACGATGTTTACGCGAACCGGGGCCGGCGAAACTTCCCGGGATTCAAAAACAGACACTCAGCGGGCGTTCTGCGTCTGCCAGTTCCCCGCCGATCTTCCCAACTGTCTTTGTCCGGCAATCGCGCGAGCAGGCTGTTGGGGAACCGCCGGGCGTCGGGCACGACACCGACCACCTCGACGCCACCGATGCGTCGAAAAGAGACCAGATGCGACTCCGTGACTTTGCCAAAACCGATGACAGCGACTGTCCCAAGTCGTGACCACATGATGCCCAGCTCCTCCGACACGCTCAATTAAGCGGCTTTCGAACAACGAGCGACGCATCAACAATTGTCTCCGACGTCAACCGAATGAGCTGGATGAGCAACCTGTCTCGGCGTGCAGTCAGGGCAGCCACGCTCAGGCCGTCGGTCTCAACCTCGACGCCGCGTGCGATGGCGTCAACGAGTTCCGGAGTCAGTTGCTCCACTCGCTGCAGGTCCTGCCACATCCGCTGATGCGCGGGACCAAGATGATGGAGGTAACCACGGATGCCTTTGTCTTGCGCCCCAAGATGAAAGGTCAGGAAAGGCCCGGCAAGGGCCCAGCGCAGGCCCGGCCCCATGGAGATACCCCGATCGATATCGGCCACCTCGGCAACGCCTTCCCTCACGAGCCAGACCGCCTCCTGGAACAACGCCGCCTGGAGGCGATTCACAACGTGCCCCGGTACTTCCTTGCGCAACCGAAGGACCGTCTTGCCGAGTCGCTCGAAGAACGCGACACACCAGCTCACAACCTCAGCACGCGTGTCGCGGCCACCAACGACTTCCACTAAGGGAATTATGTGTGGCGGATTGAATGGGTGAGCCACTACAAAGCGGTCGGCCGTATCGAGCCCTTGCTGCAGGTCACTGAGTACGAGGCTTGACGTGCTGGAGGCAACCACGACCGCCGGCAGTACCAACTCATCGAGCGTGGCGAACAGCTGTCGCTTCAGTCCGAAGTCATCTGGCGCACACTCCTGGATGAACGGCGCATCGACCACTGCAGCGGAAAGCGTTGCATCAAACGACCATTGGTCACGTCGAGCGCCCGCAACCAAGCCCAGCGCCTCGAGTGTCGGCCACGCATCTTCAATGTAGCGAGCAACGAAAGCAGCGCGTGCAGGCTCCGGATCATAGACCGAGACCGACAGACCGCGGCTAAGAAAGAACGCCGTCCAGCTGGCACCAATCGCACCTGCACCGATGACGGCAACGTGCCCTACGGCATCAACCGAGGGCATGGCTAAGCTCTTCGCGCCGAACAGATCGAAGACCGAAAGCAGAAAACTTCACAGGTCACCTCAGAAATTGAAAATGATATGTCGCTTCATCGACGTGGCGAATGAGGGTCAATGTGTCGAACACGAGTCTCGACGTTAGCGTTGACAGCGTGCTGCTCTCCACGCGTAAGCGCTGTTTCCGGCACCCTGCGGATCACTCCGCATAGCACCGGGATTGCGTAGGCGCTGGCATGCTCGAAGTTTCCCTGCACTATGTCATCTGCAATGTCGAGGCAGAGGGTGCCAAACCGAAATCCAGCCAGCGAACTTGAAGTTCGCCGCGGCACATTGGTCACACTCATGGCCGACCGCGCCTCGCGAACCAGATAACGATGCCCAAGGCCGCCCAGAACCCGAGAAGCTTCCATTCAAGCGGAATCCCAACATTCTGCTTATCAAACAGGGGCTGGAGAATAGCCACTCCCACCATCGCGCTGGCTCCAGCCAAGGCGAGCCAGATTGTGACCGCTCCACCCGGCGCAACGAACATCGGTCGCTTCTTCTCTGATCGCCTACGCTTGATCAGCACCGCTATGCAAAGAATCATGCTGAGACCAAGGCACGTTGAGACCATGTTGACGATCGGCAGGATCGCGGCGCGCCCAAGGGCAATGCCGATGACGGAGCAGATCGTCACAAACACAACTGCAACACGCGGCGTTCCCGACGCACCCTGCAGCTTCGCAAACGACGCCGGAATCAGTCCATGCCGAGCCTGCGCGAACAGCAGGCGCGTGGCGAGCCACGCTACAGCGTTCCAGGTCTTCGCTATTGAAATGATTGCCGCGACAAGCACCAGCGTGCCAAGGACCCCGGACTTCGTCAGGCTCGCGAAGGCCACAACAGCGGGCAGGTCCGTACCGACCACTTGCCGCCACGGTGCCGCGGAGGCAGCGGACAGGACGATGCTGCAGTAGAACAACGCCGCGACGCCAATGCCGCCAACAATCGCCCAGACAGCATCTCGGACAGAAACGCTGCTACGGCGTTCCTCGATGGCGTGCAGCGCCGTCTGCCAGCCGTTGAGGAAGAAAGCGCACATTGAAAACACCCAAATAGCGCCGCCTACCCAGCTCGCGCCATTTTTACCCGAAAAAATAGGCTCCAGATTTGCAAGGTGACCGAAGCTCGCGCCGGAAATGACCAAGACAAGACTCGCCAGGATAAAGACAAACGTCACTATGTTCTGAAAAGAGATGGCGGCGGCGGCACCCCGATAGTGAAGAGCACCGATCAGCACTGCCCCTCCACAACCCACGATGAGTGCGTCCCAGGTCACCGCCGCGCCATTCACAGCGTACGCGGCTTCTGTGCCAATCTCTGGCACCAGGGTGCGAAGTAGCCAAGAAAAAACAGTCGCCTCGAAGGTGCAGACGGCGATGCCATAGAGCGTCAGAAACCACCCGACGAGGAATCCTGGGCCCGGACCGAGCGTCTCGAGTACGTACAGAAACTCTCCGCCCGCCGCAGATGAGCGCGAGGCCAACTCACCATAGCAGACAGCAATCATGGCCATGACCGCCAGGCCGGCGAGGAAACCTATAACCACGCCTCCCGGTCCTGCCGAATTCAGCCAGTCGCCGAGGAGAACGACCCAGCCCGACCCGACTACCGTTCCGAACGACAAAGTGAAGAAGCCGAAGCGTCCGATCGTTGGCGCCAACCCTCGGGGGGCTGTGGCCGAAGTTTCATCAGACGTCTGCATGATACTTAAGGTTTCCGAGTTGCCGTTCTCTGCCGCTGAAGGGCAAGTACAGTCAGTCCCGATAGCTGCGGTCAAGCCGGTCGAGTTTGGCCATGAGGCCCGGCCACTCCCGGGTCCCATCGTTGTCGACCCGCGTCATGGTCCAGTACGCCTCCCGGAGTTCGCGGGCCTGCTTGGGACTCGGCATTGTGCGCGGCAAGCCGGTCTGAATGGCGTCGAGTTGCAACTGGCATGCGAGCTCAAGGCGATGGAGCGTAAATAATGCCTGCTGGATAGTCCGGCCACCAACCAGGAAGCCATGATTGCGCATGATCAGCGCTTCCGCGCCGTTCCGGGAGGCTGCGCCGATATGAACACATGACTCCTCGGCGGTGACATCAGTCGTCTCAAATGGCAGATACCGCACCAGGCCGTGGTACATGATGCCCCACTGCGACATCGGCTCGAGCTCCAGATCGACAGCCGACAGCGCGATCCCGTAGCGTGGGTGGGCGTGAATGCATGCATTGAACGTCGGTCGGGCATCGAGCACGGTCTTTGTGAAGTTAATGGCATCGATGTCAACGCCGACGAATTTCTCGAGTTCGGGTTCGACGTCAAGGCTTCGCTTGTGCAAGCCCGACGCTCCGGCGAGTTCCGGTGAGAGGCCATAACCGCCAACTATTACGTGTCGCGGCTCGGACGGAATGCGTGCGCTAACAAAGCCGTCCGTGAAATCTGACAACCCGTACAGATGTATAAGTCGATAGCAGGCTGCGACCTGCAGCCGGACCGCCGCTTCGGTGACGTTCGACGTCTGGGAACTTGGCTCGGCATTCATTCCTGTTGGGCTCCTCAAGCTTTCCTGGAGCAATAGCGATTCGAAGAATGGCGACCGTCTGCAGCGCACTGCGCCAACTCCTCGACCATCCTAGTGCATCAACTCGCGTCTCTGACCATGGGCCGGGGACTCGACCGGCTCGAGTCGTCGAAGTGCCAGACCACGCACGTCATTCGTGCTGTACGTGAGCGAGATGATGCGCGGCCCGATGCGATCGAATCGCACGATCCCCTCCATCACGAAGATGGCCGCATCACCCGTTTGGTGTGACTCGAAGACATCGGCAAGCGCCCTATCGAGATGCGGATGGTCTGAGCTTCGCGTGCCGGCGCCGATCGTCAGTTCCAGGGCGCCGCGGGTGTCGAGGTAAACGTCATGGACAACACCGTCGAGCGGCGGTAAGTCGTCGATGTAGAAGCCCGTCGTGCCCGCCCCTTCGGTGCCGCGAATGGCGATACTGCGGCTCTCCCTCACTCCCTGCCCGTTCGAAAAAGAGAAGCTTAGATTGGGGACCTTTAGGGCGTAATCCATGAAATTCTCAATGCCAGCTTGGTCGATCATTCGGCTGCTGATCACCGCGATGCTCATGGGACATCGAGCAGATTCTCTGAGCGCTTTGTTGCCGTAACAATAACTTCCTCGATCACGCCGGTCGATTGCTCGGCCGCACCGGCCGCAGCGCCACCTGCGAACAGCAACAGCGTCACCGGCAGACGAAGACTTCGCGACACAATACCCCGCCTCCGTGGCGATGCCCCGCGTTCGGTTTCTTACGCATGACGCCACCCTGTCATTGATGAGGCAAGAAAGGTGAGAAATTTCCCATTGCCGATTTGCGATCACAAATATATAATGACGGCGCTTCAAGGTTGCGTCAACTCGAACGTAGAGATCGGTGAGGCTGCGCATGCGCCGTTGAGGCCTTCAGATCAAGGCGATCAAGACTGGTCCGAGGTGTGGCGAAGGTTGTGCAAGTCCAAGCATCCGCAGCCGGGCATCAGTCGCAAGAGAAACTGTTAGGACGATGCCGTCGCAGAGTTTTCTTTGGCCGGTTGCAGAAAGAGTGGATCGAAGAACGCGTTTGCAAGAAACGCGAGGTCGAGATGAACGACATGTCCGCCTTCCTCGATTCGCTATTGGCATCCCGCATACCGTTAACAGACATTTTGGTGGTATGAAATCCGATGCACACAAACTTCCTGACGCTCCGCATCCGCCGATTGGCGCGGCGCTGCTGCAGAGCAGTGATCTTGCGCCCTCTGCAAACTCAATCCAGCGCACGTTTGGACGGACTGATTTGGACATTGGCTCGATGATTCGGCATACGCACCATCGCGCTGCGCTACAGAGCTACCGCATATGAGCACCTATTCCATGCGATCGTGGGCGCTCGCATGGCTGGTGGCAGGCTGCAGCTTGCAGTGCCTCGCGGGAGTGGCCGCACGACCAGGTGCGTTCGAGCCCCCTCCCACGCGATTCGGCGTCGAGATCATGAAGGATGTCTGGATTCCGATGCGGGACGGCCTCCGCGCCTCCGCGGACATCTACCGGCCCAGTGGCGTCCAGGGCCCGCTGCCGGTCATTCTGATCCGCACGCCCTACAGCAAGGATCTCGGGCCTCCCGAGGCGGCGAAGTTCTTCGCGGGCCACGGCTTTGCCGTGGTCGTCGCGGATTTTCGCGGGCGATATAAGTCAGAGGGTTTGTACCGCTTCAATCGCGGTCACCGTGACGATGGGTACGACGTGTTCGAGTGGATCGTGGCGCAACCGTGGAGCTCCGGAAAAATCGGCACCTACGGCTGCTCGTATCTGGGGGAGGTGCAGCTGTATCAGGCGCCGTCGCGCCCACCCGGACTGACAGCGATGATCCCGCAAGCCTCGGGCTCGGCTACCGGCTCGGCGGGCGGCTATTTCCACAACGCCCAGGATCTTGGAGGCGGCGCATGGGGACTCGAGCTCGCATTTGACTGGTGGTATCGAGCCGGCATGCAGCTGTTCTACGGCCCGCGTCAAGCCGTGGACGCCGAGCCTACACGGGCCGCGCAGGTCGCGACGCTGTACAGCGTCGCGCCGCGAATTCCGGCGATCGACTACGGCCCCGTGCTGGCGACGCTGCCCATCGTCGACATGATGAAGCGAGTCACCACGCCACCCAACGAGTGGGAGCAGTTCGTGCGGCACAACCTGGACCTCACCGATCCCTGGTGGAAGCAGTTCGACTACGTGAGCGACGACACGCGAATCGATGTTCCGACGCTGTTCATCGAGAGCTGGAACGACTTCACCGCCGGTGCCGGACTGTACCTTAGGAATCATTTCGAGAAGACGGCGCCGAGTCGGGTCGCGCGTGACAATCAATACATCATCGTGGCGCCCGGACCGCACTGTACGTCCGAAAAGATGACCGAACAGCAGTACCTAGGCGACCAGTTTGCGGGCGACTCGCGCTTTGGCCACATGAGCATCTATCTCGAGTGGTTCAGGTATTGGCTCGCCGGCGAGCGCAACGGCATCTTGCAAATGCCTAAGGTGCAGTACTACTTGCTCGGGAAGAACCAATGGAAAGCCGCTAACTCCTGGCCGGTTCCAGGGACTCGCCTCGAGTCTTACTATCTTTCTGGAGGCGGTTCGGCCAACAGTCATTTCGGTGACGGCTCACTGTCTCGCAAGGCTGTGGCCGGAAAGGCGGTCGCTGACAGCTATCTCTACGATCCAGACGCGCCGGCTCCATCGCTGGGCACGAACGATTACAAGAACTCCAAGCCCGTCGCCGATCAGCGCCCGCTTAGCGCGCGCGCGGACGTGCTCGTGTACACCTCAGCGCCACTCGATACCGGCTTCGAGATGACCGGAGAGATCGAGGTCGTGCTGTACGTCGCGTCCTCGGCCAAAGACACGGACTTCATCGTCAAGCTGGTCGACGTCCAGCCGGACGGCACGGCGCTCAATGTACGCGAGAACGCCTTGCGCGCCCGGTATCGCGCCGGCCGCGACAAGCCAATGCAGCTCATGGCCCCGAATCAAATTTACGAGATTCGCTTCAAGCTCGGGGCATACAGCCTCTACTTTGGCAAGGGTCACCGCGTCCGGCTGCAGATCACTAGCTCAAGCTTCCCCCGCTACGACAGAAATCTCAATACGGGCGGAAACAATTTCGATGAGACGCGTGGAGTGATCGCACGCAATCGGATCTATCACGGCGCGGCATATCCTTCGCGGGTCATCCTGCCCGTAGTGCACGATTGACCGTGAGACTTCAGCCTTCCGCGGAGACTCTCCTGGATCGCAGTGTTGCCATCCTGGGTGCCGGGTCAATCGCAGTCGACTGGGCTGCATAGACTGACATCAAACCTGGACCAAAAGAAACGGTCCGGTCACATGGACGTGGTCGAGCCGTATTGTCCGACGTTTATCGAGGTTAGCAAACCACTGCTGAACGCGGTAAACGCGCCTGATGTGCGGTTGCATCAAGATCACCGATGGCACGATTTTGGGTGCCACGACTATCAGTGCGCCCGGCTCGACCAAGCACGCGACCGCCAAGCGCAACCCCGAGGTGCACCATGCGGCCAACGTAGCGGATACGCTCGCTCTACCGCATCTGTTGCACGGCAAGGAGACGCGATCTGATTGACCAGGCGTATCGCGGGTGGAAGTGGGCGATGCTCACGGCCGCGCCGCGAGCTCGGGATCTCACCAACGAGCGCTATTCTGCGACACTACGAAGAATGAGACGATCAAGGCTGGCCACAGCACCCAGTCGCGCGTGCGCTCCAAGGTCGAGCATGTGCTCGTGGTCATCAAAGGGATCGTCGGGATCGATACGGTACGCGTCCGCGCGCTCGCCAAGAATCCGCACCGGCTCGAAGTGACCGCCGCATCCCACGCGCCGAAGCGGAATGCACCTCAGCGGCGAACGAGAACCGCGACACCGGTCTCTCATACGGCAACTTCGCATTCGTTCCCATGGTCATCAACCGTTTCTCAAAGTTTTCGCAGAGTGCGGGCAGGCTCGCTGACGGACCTCTGTAGAGCGGCATCCAACCCGCGAGTATCAACATGATCCAACATGGTTCGTTTCACGTAGTGATGGTACTTTCTTCAAAAGATAGAAATCGCGGCGCGGCAGTAAGGGCGCGGAACTCATGATTAACCGAATCTAATCACCCAGCAGCGCTCGAATAGTGGTCGACGGACGGCCAATTCTGAATTTCGGCGGGGCGTGTTACCTGGGCTTGGCTGGCGATCCGACTCTGCTCGCCGCCTCTGCGCACGCGCTGCGCTCGCAGGGACCCACCGCGCAAATCCCTCGACACTACGGGTTCGGGATCGCGCCAACCTGGACGTCGAAGCGACGGACGCACAGTACTTCGGCACGGATGCCGCGATGTACTTCGCCACAGGTTATTTGTTTGGCTTGATTGGCATGGCCGGCTTGGCGGCACACTTTGACGCCGTGTTCCTGGACAAAAGCGCGCATTACAACTTGCGCGATGGTGCCCGCGCCGCCGGGAAGCCGGTGCACTCGTTTAAACACCTCAGCGCGAGCGACTTGGCGCGTGCGCTGCGACGCGAGGTACGCGGCGGCGTGCGGCCGCTGGTCGCGACCGACGGCATGTTCTCAACCTTTGGTTCAGTTCCACCACTCGCCGAGTACGCACGACTGCTCGCACCGCTCGGCGGCTGGTTGTTAGTCGACGAATCACACTCGTTTAGCGCGTTAGGGCCGACCGGCCGCGGGGCTGCAGAACACCATGCGGTCAGCGGCGAGCGCGTTCTCATCGGAGGTTCGTTAGGCAAGGGATTGGGCGCATACGGCGGGCTCGCCGTCGGTGCCGCGGGGGTTATCGCTGAGTTGTGGCAGTCGCCACCGGCGCGGGGTGCCGCATCGGGGATGTCCTGTGGGGCCGCGATGGCGGCCGCCAGTATGCGTTTACTGCGCCAACAACCCGAACGACTGGTGAAGCTGCGGCGCAATACGCTGCAACTCAAGACCGGCATTCGCACATTGGGGATTGATGCCAACGATACCGAGGCACCCGTCGCAGCCCTTGTTTCCGGCACCGCCGCCGAGATGCAGGCCGTACAGCAAAGTCTGATGGCGGAGGGGATTTACGTTATCTATTCGACCTATGTCGGTGCCGGCCCGCATGGCGCACTTCGCTGCGCGGCGTTTGCCGATCACGACCCTGCGGACATTGATCGCTTAATCGGGGCACTACGTAGCCGACTCTAGGCCGCACGTATTCGGTTCAAAACAACGTTTAGTTGCTGCTCCGCAGTCGTCATCGAGCAGGTACTTTCGGCGCGCATCGTGACAACGCACAACAAGATTTCTAGCGCGCGCCAACTGGCCGGCCCGCTTCTTTATGGTCCAAGTTTGATGACAGTTTACAGCGCCCTTTGATAAAGCACAGATTGCCGAGGCGAGAGGGCTAGCCCTCTCGCCTCGGGCGCCGGCGGGCGGTATCCCCGCGCTCTGTGCGGTCGAACTCGGTTGTAGTGCTGTCGCCATTGCTCGATCACCACGCCGAAGCCGTTCTCCCACGGACTGCCCGGCTCGATGTACAGCGTCTTCGCGCCCACCTTGGACTGCCAGCTGTGCAGGCATTTGGCGATCATCTCGGGGCCATTGTCGTTGCGGATGTAACTCTGGATGCCGCGCTCGATCATCACATCGGCGAAGATGTCGATCACGCCGTGCGATCAGATACGCCGCGCCTGCACGACGGTCAACACTTCCTTGGTGAATCCATCGATAAGCGTCAGGTTCTTGATCGGCCGGCTGCGGCTCCAAGACTGTCAGGTTTAACGCTCCGACGGCACGTATGGGCGGCGTTCGACCGCTGATCGCAACCATTCGGCGACCAGCACTCCATCGTAGACTGGACGGCCGGTCGCGCGCTGAATCGCGGCGGAGAACGGCGGCAGGTCACTACACTGCAGGACGATTCCGCCGATGTCCGGATCCCGCTCGACTACTTCTGCCAGATGGCGCGTTACCTGCGCCTCCAGTGCGGATGCGTCCAGTCGCGGCTGCCGATCTAAGATGGCCGCGAACGCAGGCAAACTCCAAGCCTCCTCAACGACGAGACGATCGTGGATTGCGGCCGTGATGCCGCAGGCCGCCTGCAGCGCCGGCGTATAGGCACGTCGCGCCGCAAAGTACACGAGCAGTCGCTGCATTTCCGGCAACAACGACACGAGGAACGGCACTTGAACGAGGACTGACAGGCACACAGGCACCTCAACCGCAGCGCGCACCTGAGCCTGAAAGTGTGCGAAGGACCCGCAGGCGCCAACCAGCGCGCGAGCTCCCTGGTCGACGAGTTCTCGAGCGGCCGCCACGATTGGCATGGCGAGTGCCGCATCGCCAGCGAATAGCCGCGCCGGGTCGACTCCGCGAACGACGCCATACAGCGGAGCGAAGCTATAGCTGGCCGCGTGTTGCATGTTGCCGGGGATCAGCGGGTGATGGCTGTCGATACACAGGATCCCTACAGAGAAGCCGGCCATGTGTCGACGCGGGTTCCAGTGCTGGATCATGGGCGAATCGCCGTCATTTGGCATAGATGGACCCCCTCGACGCTGGTGAAGAGCGATGCCGCACGCAATCGCGATTGACGCTCGAACTCGCGGGTCGCCCGAGCAACGCCAGGTCGCGCGTAATTTCCTCCCGGAAAAGCCCGAGCACTGCAGCGACGCCCGCTTGGCCCCCTGCCGCCAATCCGTAGAGGTAAGGACGCCCAATCGAGACGGCGGTCGCACCGAGAGCCAGCGCCTTGATAACGTCCGTGCCGCGGCGTATCCCCCCTTCCACGATAAGTTCGAAAGATTCGCCGACCGCCGCTCGCGCGGCGGCGACGCAATCGATGGCCGCCGGTGCCGTATCGAGTTGCCGCCCACCGTGGTTGGAGAGGATGACAGCATCGGCGCCCAGCGCCTGGGCTCGTCTTACGTCATCGGGATGCAGCAGTCCCTTGACCGCCAGCGGGCCTTGCCATTCCCCGCGCAGCCATTCCAGGTCGCTCCACGTCACGGTGCGGTCGAACTGCCCATTGACGTATTCGATGATGCTGGTCGCGCCTGCCCGCAATGCGTCGACGCGACCGACCACGTTTTGCAGCACAAAGTGGGGATTCGCCAAGTATCGCAGCGACCAGGAGGGATGGGCCACGAAACTCAGCCACGACCTGAAGCCAAGCCGCGGCGGAATTGTCATCCCGGTCCGCCGATCGCGCTCGCGATTGCCGGCAAGCGGGGTATCGACGGTTACGGCCAATGCGTGGTAGCCGGCGGCGACGCAACGGCGTACGAGCTCGCGCGTCAGCTCGCGGTCGCGAAAGATATACAGCTGAAACAGTCGGGGACCGCCGATCGCCGCAACGTCCTCAAGACTCGTCGTGGCCAAAGTCGACAAACTGTACAGCAGGCCGGCAGCCGCGGCGGCGCGCGCGACCCCCAGTTCGCGCTCATGATGGAACAGACGTGTCATGCCGGTCGCCGACAACATAACCGGCAGGCTGAGCTCGCAGCCGAGAAGCCGCGTCCGAGTCACGATTTGACCGATGTCGACCAGCGGACGCGGCCACAGCTCGTAGTCCGCGAACGCCTCTTCGTTGCGTCGCATGGTACGTTCGTCGTCCGCCCCGCCTTCGAGATACTGGAGAATCGGCTGCGGCAAGCGCCGCGACGCGCGCCTTCGCCAGTCTGCGACGTTCGTGGTCACGAGGCGTCAGCGAACCCACGGCGTCGCGAGCGCAGCAACGGCGTGCTCGAATACTTCGCGGCCGCGGGCCCATACGAGCCGTTTCCAGTCGTCGCGCTCCGGGTAGAACAACGCGCGGTACCGGGCGCGTACGGCACGCCCATGCGCCGAAAGCGGATCGCCGTAGTTGAAGACCCAGCTCGCCTCGCGCAGAAGATCAAAAATGCCGGTCACGTTCTCCGTGCCGTACTCCAGAGCAAACGACGTGACGTCCGCAGCGAGATTGCCGCAAACCACGTCATACGGCGAACCGGGGTGTGCCGGGATGATGGGATCGGCGCCGAGATAGAGCAGGTCGGCGCCGAACCAGTTGGAGAGCCGCCGCGCAGTTGGCGAAGTCGGCGGTTCGCAACAAACGACCACGCCCTCGCCGTACTCTCCGTAACCCGTGTGCAGGTCGAAGTTCAGCACCCGCTTCGCCGACGTTAACTGGTGCCGGACGATGTCATCGCAGGTTCGCTTCGACCAGCTAGGGTCGCGGCCATGGAACGTGAGCCCGCTGGGATGGTCGTGCTGGCCGCGTCGCGCGACGCCGATCCACGCGCCGGCTCCATGCTCGGCGTCATACGCAGTGAGGCGTCGGTCGGCCGCTTCGCGCGCCCCCGTACTCCAGGCCACCGGACAGATCGCCTCTGCGAGCGAATCGTACTCGGCATTCGGACGATAGGGGGGATCGCAATAGAGAAGATTGCGGAAGATGTCGATGTTGTCCTCGTTCTCCCGCCTGTCCCATGCGCAACCCCAAGGGTTTATCATGTGGACGAACACCACGGCGAGTGTGGGCGGTAGCGAGAACTCCGATAATACGTCGAGCAACCCTGTCTGCACGCCGGCGCCGCAATAGCCTTCGATACCATGCGTCCCGGAAATCAGCACAAGCACGTCTGGCGCGTCGCGAGCGCCGACACGCGCGACCAGCGTTTGCAGCAACTCCCCTGCCGGGCCGTGTCGCGGATGAACGAACGATTGGACGGCCGCACCACGCAGTTGGCAGGCGTTCAGGAACTTCGCGTCCGCCTCGGGCATCGTGGACGAGAAGTAGTCGACGGGATCCATGGCGGTAACCTCCACTGCGGATTGTCATGCCTGCTTTGCGCGCCATTCGCGCGATACGGCGGGCGCCGTTGCCAAGAATCCGGCCGCCGCCACCCAGCCGATCGACACGATCGCCAACAGCGAGTAGCGCAATGCGTTCTCACCTGCGGCACCGGCGAACGCGTCGCTCAGAGCCCCGATGGCGAGGGCGCCCAAGCCGATGCCCAACACATTGCCGACGAACATAAAGAGCGCAACGCCAGTGCCTCGCGTGTCATCCGAGACAACCCCATGCACTATCGCAAACGCCGGTGCCGAGATCGCGTGGCTGGCAGCCACCGCCGGGACGAGAGCGGCGATCGCCAGTGTCAGATCCGTCGCAGCGAAGGCAAGCCAGTAGCACGGTGTCGCCACGGCCAAGCCAGCCGCCGCCACCCAAGCATAGCCGCGGGCATCACGGCGGGCGGCCCGATCGCCCAGCCAGCCGCCGGCAACGATGCCGAACATGCCGACGAGCCCAAAGGCTACCGCCAAGAGCACGCCCGCCTGGGCCGTGCTCAGACCATGATAGCGAATGAAAAATGACGCCAGCCATGTGCCGAGACCGTAGGAGATCATTGCGCCGAGGCCCGCGCTGATCGCGACCCGGCGAAAAGCGGCACGCGTGCGGAGCACGCGAAGCCCCGCTCGAAGACTCTGTCCGAGCAATGGCGGCGCGGCGTCAGACGCGGGCCGCGGCGGCTCGCGCACCATCCCCAGCACGAGCACGGCGAGGATCAGACCCGGCACGCCCGCGAGCACGAAGGCGATACGCCAGCCGATGGCGGCGGCCAACAGGCCACCGAGCAGAAAACCGAGAAACGTGCCGATAGAGCTGCCCGACATGAAGATGCCAAGCGCCCGCCCGCGTTCGGCCGGTGCGTAGTGCGCGGCGATCAGTGACTGGGCGGCAGGGACACACCCCGCCTCGCCGATACCGACGACGACCCGCGCGAGAAACAGCTGCGTGAAGTTCTGCGCAGCCCCGCAGAGCACCGTGGCGCCGCTCCACACAATCAGGGACGCACCGAGAATCGCGCGGCGGGAGCGGCTATCGGCCAGCGCGCCCATCAGCAGTCCGAACAGGACGTAGGTCAGCGCGAATGCGGTTCCGGAGAGAAATCCTAGCTGGGTGTCGCTCAGCTTGAGTTCCAGCTTGATGGGTTCGATCAGAATCCCGAGGATCTGCCGGTCGAGATAGCAGACGACGTAGGTGGCAGTCAGTAAAGCCAGCAGGCGCTTGCGATAACGTGACGAGCTGGGCGTCGCGACAGCGATCATGGACGGCGGCGCGTCAGAACGCGCGTGCTCGTCACCACCTGCGCGAGCTCGTCCAAGGTGTAGGGAACCTGCTTGAGCGCGCGCGGACTGGTCAGCAGGCGGGCCTGATCTGTGAAATGAACCGACTGCGGATCGTCACTCTGGCCATAGTTGTGCAGCGAATATGTCTGCAGCGGCTCACCGAACACGACCAGGCGCAGCGCCCGCGAGCCTTCAGTCAGGCGCAGCCGACCGTCGGCGAGCGAGCCACGGAACGCCATCGCACGCTGCGTCAACGCACACACGTAGGGCGGCGCCTTCTCCAATGGCAGGCATTGGGAGTAGTCCTGCATCGCCAACGGCGGGCCGCCGCCGACCGGCCATGACTGCACGCCGTCGCGACTGACCCGGAAGTAATCCCCATACGCGCGGTCGACGGAGCCGAGTGCGTCCAGCATCGCGGCTGAGGCCTGCTCGACCGCCTGAATAGCTTTCGCATCGAGAACGAGGTCGACATTCGGCGAGTCGCCAAGTCGGACCGCAAGTTCCGTTTTTTCATCCGCCGTCAACGAAGCCCACAGGGCGGTGCGCCAGAAAAAATGACTCAATGCGGCAACCGATCCTGCGCTGGCGACCCCGTCGAACGCTGTGAGCCGCGTCAGCACCCGACGGGTCGCCGGCGACCAGGCGGCGATGCGCTCGGGCGCAGCATCAGCGGCCTGTCCCAGCCATCGCACGAACCGGTCCGTTCCGATCCACAGTTCGTCCTGCGCGAGCGCCTTTGCGGCGTCCAGCGTCAAGTTGTCGTGCGCCGCCAGCACGGCGTTCGTGCGTGCCGCGCGGCTGAAGAACGCGAGCGCCGGGAGGTCGTTGTAGAGGTAGGGCGCGTAGTCCGCTGGCAGGGCGAGCGTACGGTCGGCCGTCATGTTGTATGGCGGCGTATTGTTGTTCTGCAGATAGCCACTCGCGGGGTCCAGGACCTGCACCAAGTCGCCACTTTCGTGCAGACCGCGCCAGCGCGTCCTCGGATCGTCGCCGCTGACCGGCGACGACCAGTCGATCGAGGGGTCGCGGCGCGGCACGCGCCCGTCGCGCAGGTAGAAGAGCGAACCCGCGCGGTCACCGACCATGACATTCTGCGGAAACATGCCGCGGCGGCCGGCCGCCGCGCGGAATTCCGCGACGCTCCGCGCTCGCACCATTCGGTCCACCTGTTCGCTCAGGCCACCCGCGTCGTCGTCATACGGTGTCACGACCGCATAAGCTTTGCCCGGCGCTCGCGATACGACAGGCGCCCGATAGCCATTGATCAAGGCGTAGTCGGTTTGGCCGTCGTAGACCGGCTTGTTCTTCACGGTACGCGTCCAGCGCCGCGTCTCGAATGTGCGCCAGGTGCCATGGATTCGATAGCGATTCGGCTGTCTCGGATCGACGGTCAATTCGTAACAATCCGATACGTCGGGTCCGCCCGTCGTCATTCCCCAGGCGACGTCGTTGTTGTGCGTGAGGATCATCAAGGCGCCGAGCGTATAGCCGAGGACGTCGAGGCCCCCGGCCTTCATCCGAAACTCGTAGAAGAGACTGCCGTTGATGATCGAGTGAGGATCGCTCAGCACCATCGTCATTCCGTCTGCGGTACGCCGCGGCGCAACGACCCACTCGTTCGAAGCGAATCGGTCCGGAGCATCCGCGAGTGCCATGACGGCAGCGTGCGTTGCGACAGGCTGAGCCTTTGCCTTGGCGCAGTCGCGCAATCCGTCGCCGACCATGAAGAACCACAAGAGCGTGCGAGGAATGCCGACCAGATGCCACGCTTCAAGCCGCGGTGCCCAGGAAGGCACACGGTCAGGATGCTGCGCGAGAAAGTCGTTGAAACCCACGACGTAGGCCTCGTAGTTGCGTCGTATGGTCGCGGGCAATTTGCCGTACGCGACACGGGCAGCGTCGGCCTGCTGCCACACGATCGCCGCAGGATCCACCAACGCCATCGGAATGCCCCACGGCAACTCGCCGTCGCCGAAGACTTGCGCCGCGCGCCCCTCGGCCGCGAGCGCCGCGGACAGGATGCCTTCTCGCTGGTCCTCAGCCTGGGCATAGCCGAGCGCATAGAAACCGTCTTCTTCCTGACCAGCGTAGATATGAGGGACGCCCCAGACGTCGCGGCTCAGGGTCGCTGTCCCCGGCGCCAGCGACGGCTCGAACCCGGTTGCCACTGCGACGGTTGCGGATCCAAATGCCGCTGCGCCGAGCACTGCAGCCAATGCCAAGAAAATCAGATGACGCTTCATCGACAACTCCCGCCGCTCGGATCACTTGAAAAGGATGCGCTGCTCATGGCTGACGCTACTCCCGGGTGCTGGCGTCGAGACGGTCAAGCTTGACCAGCAGGCCCGGCCACTCCCGGCTGCCGTCATTGTCGTTCGGCTCTTTGTCTAGGCGACTTGAGAACAACTGCGCCGCGTGCGCCGATTCGGGGAACATCCCGTAGCCGCAGATACCGAAACGGCCGCTGCATTCATTTAACAGTCCCTAAAACGAGATTGCGCGTGAGACACAGTCGGGCGCGACGACACGACGGTGTCGGACGTCGCCCCAACGGTATGGTTCATCGGCCGCCGAAGTCGTATCGGACACTGACGCCATACAGGCGCGGTATCCCGTACGCGATCGCCTCGCCTCCCGGGAAGAAATCCGTCCCACCAGACCGCGCGGTCACATAGAGCTCGTCCGTAACGTTTCTACCCCAAAGCGCTACCTCCCAGCCGCCGGCGGTATTCGTTAGACCGAGGCGTGCGTCGACGACCTTATAGCTGTCCACCGACACCGAGGTCGCGTCGCTCGGACCCAACCTGCGCTTGCCACGCAGATCGGCGCTGGCGTCGAGAAAGAATGACCAGGAGTTACCTAACGGAACGCCGTAGTTGAACCCCACAGAAGCGTTCCACTTGGGGACGCCGCCAAGCGGCTGCCCGGAGAGATCCGTGCCATCGTTCAGGCGGAACTCCTTGAATTTCGCGTCCACGAAGCCGTAGGAGGCCCGCAGAGTCAAGCCGGTCACCGGAACTGCGGCGAGCTCGATCTCCGTGCCCTTGATCTCCACTTCGCCCGCATTTCGGATTACCCGAGTCGCGCCAGCCGGCTGTAGCGGGACAACGTCCGCTCGCTGCAGGTCCCGATAGTCCTCGTAGAACACCGCTACGTTGGCAAGTAGGCGACGATCAAGCCATTCGCTCTTGTAGCCCAGTTCATAGGCGTCGAGCTCCTCGGGTCCGAACGCACGTGTCGGAGGCAGCGGGTCCGGCAGGGGCTCCAGGTTGAAGCCGCCCGCCTTCGTTCCACGAGCAAACCGGATGTAAGCGCGCTGATCGGGCGATATCTTCCAGCTGGCCGTGGCAGAGCCCGATATCGAGTCGTCGGAACGGCTGTCGAGAAAGTCAGGGGCGGTTGTAACCAAGAAGCCGCCGCGTGACGGACCGAAGAGTGAGTTCGCAAACGCCATACTGGACACGCGCACACCGCCCTGGAGGATGGTCTCGGACTGTCGCCAGAGCCCGTCCTGCTGTTCGTCGGAGTACCGGAGGCCGAGACCGAACGTCAGGCGCTCACCCAGCTCAAACTCGATATTCCCGAACGCGGCGTAGCTCGTGGTCCCCACCTCGGAGAACGTCGGAATCTGGAAGTGCAGCGCACCCAGCGGCCCCAATAGCACCAGCGGGGGTGGAAAGTCGAAGAGTCGCGTCAGCTCGACTCGATCGTCGAGAAAGAACGCGCCCAGCGTGTAGCGCATACGCTTCGTCAAGTCAGACTCATAGCGCAACTCCTGAGAGAAAAGACGTTGCTGCTCATCATTCGCTATATCCGAACGCACGCGCGGATCCGGGCCCAAGTCCTGATCGAAAAACTCGTCAGCCTCCGCCTCTTTCCATGACGTCACCGACGACAGCATCCCGCCGCCGGCCAGTCGATAGTCGACCTTCAGTGCCACACCCTGTCGTGTGACGTCCGAACCGTTGCCGTTCTGCGAGATCGTGTGCGGCGGCCCCGCGAAGTTACTGACTCCGGCAACGCTAAACAGGCGCAAGTACTCGGGGGCCTGCGGAATCTCATCTTGCTGCTGGAAATCGGCGATCAACAACACATCCAGAGATTCGGTGGAACGCAGCAACTGCGCTCGGCCGCTGTAGCGATCGAGATTTCCGTGCGCACGACCTGTGAAGACATTCTCTTGGAATCCGTCGCGCTCGGTGTAGGCGCCGCTCACACGCAGCGCCCATGTTTCGCCGAGCGGCACGTTGGCCGATCCGCGTACGTCGCGCAGCGCGTCGCTGCCGAACTGCGCCACCGCGAATCCCCCGAAGTCCTTGACAGGCTTTCGGGTCACGACGTTCACGACGCCGGCGACCGTGTTGTTACCGAACAGAGTGCCCTGTGGGCCCAACAGCAGTTCGACGCGTTCCACATCAACCAAGTCCTGGTTGAAGTTCAGCGGCCGGCCTTGGTAAATACCATCCACGTAGAAGCTGACGCTGGACTGGAATCCGGCATTCCTAACCGAAGCCTCGACGCCACGGACGGTAACTGAAGTCAACCCAGGCGTTGTGCCCGTCTGCATCTGAAAGTTCGGCAGCTTGTTGGTCAGATCAAGGATTTGCTGCACTCCCTGCGCTTCCAACTGCTTGCCGGAGATCGCCGACACGCTTAGCGGCACCTCCTGACGAGACTCCTCACGCTTACGCGCCGTGACCACGACCTCCTCGAGGGCGTTCGGATCGCGTTCGCTCCGACTATCCGGACGTGGCGCGGTTTGGGACCACGCGTTTCCCGCCGCCACTGCTGCGAGAGCTGCGCAGGCAAGGGCCACCGCCGGGCAGGCAGCACGCGACTTGGAATCGACTGTCGACAGAACGTCCATAAATCCCCCCAAGTGATCGCTGCAAGGTTTGCAATCGCATAATTTCAATATGTGATCACACATTGTTTTTCCCGTCAAGGCTCGATCGCAAAAGCGCCTGAACAATCGCGCGCTCCTCGCGACAGGCACCGCAGAGTCGGACGCAAGTTGATCCATCGGGCCCTCATCCGGCGGCGGGCCTATGAGGTCAAAGTTGATAGCATCCGAAGCGCTCAAATTTTTGCGCCCTCTGCCCCTTTCTTTCGTGAGCGAAGGCACAAAGTTTGAACACGAGCGGATCTTGTGCGCAATGTGCAGCCCGTAAGTGTTACGCGATGCGCATCGAAACACGCATAAAGCTATCGGGTCGACGTGGCTCGCGATTGGGGGCGACGGAATCCAAGAGTGGCGATGAACCGAAAAATACCAGCCAACACGTAAACGAGCAAAGTTCAGTCGACACTCAGATGACGCGCAATCAGCATGCGCTGCACGTCTGAAGTACCTTCATAAATTTGGCACGCTCGGACATCGCGATAAATCTTTTCAATCAAGAAGTCCTCCGTATACCCGTACCCACCCAGAATCTGCATCGCAGCCGAGGCAACCTGCTCAGCCATCTCCGACGCGTGAAGTTTTGCCATAGAGGCTTCCCGAAGGCAAGGACGACCAGCGTCCTTCAATGCGGCAGCATGAAGCACCATTTGCAGTGCACACTCTACTTGCGTCGCCATGTCGGCGAACCTGAACGCTAGGGCCTGATGGTCTATCAGGGGCTTACCGAAGGCCGTACGCTGACGCGCGTACGCGAGAGCGTGTTCGTACGCCGAGCGCGCCATACCAACCGCCTGAGCACCGATGCCAATCCGGCCACACTCAAGGTTGGCGAGGGCGATTCGGTATCCGTTGCCTTCCAGGCCGAGCAGCAGCTCCTCCGACACGAAGACGTCATCATAAATGAGCTGCGCCGTGTCGGATGCCCTCTGTCCGAGCTTAGCCTCTACGCGCGCGACATGCAGGCCCTCAATGCCGCGCGGAACAAGGAACGCCGAGATCCCGTTTCTACCTGCGGCAGGATCCGTAACTGCAAATGTTACGATCACCCCCGCGATCGATCCGGACGTAATGAACTGTTTGGTTCCAGACAGCCGATACCCTCCCGAAACGCGGCGCGCCTGCATGCGAAGATTCGCCGCGTCCGATCCGGCTTGGGGCTCGGTGAGCGCAAATGCCCCAATCATCTCACCGCGCGCCAGATTGCCGAGAAATCGCTTCTGTTGATCCCCCGAACCGCTTGTTAGCAGCGTCGCGCATACCGGCGCGTTGTTCACGCTCATGATTGTCGAAAGTGAGCCGTCAGCTGCGGCGATCTCGATCAAGGCCAAGACATAGGAAACGTGGTCAAGCCCTGCCCCGCCGAGGGGCTCTGGTACTGTCATTCCCATCAGCCCGAGACCACCGAGCTGCGTGAATATGGATTGGGGGATTTCACGAGCGTGCTCCCAAACGCGGGACATCGGCGCGATCTGAGCTTTGGCAAAATCTCGGGTCGCCCCGCGAATCATCTCGTGCGAATCAGACAGCAGCATGCTTTGGTCTACCAACGATCGAAGCGAATACTTGAACCTGAATACCTGCTACCGGAGCCGATTCACGGCGCCGTACATTCACCGCGATTCATCGGGCAGCGCAGGTAGTCTGGCAAGGGTGGGGTTTTTGGTACCGGCTTTGAATACAGTTTCATCTGATCATTTACGTGATCGATTGCGCGTTCTAGTTGAGTATCCAGACCAGCCCGCCAGGCATGAGGCTCAAGTGTCACCCTGACATCAGGATCAACCCCGATGTTTTCAACGTCCCAGCGTGCCTCAGGCGTGAAGAAGCCATCTTCTGGCACTGTGACGAAACCGCCGTCGATGAACACCCGCGCATCGTTGATGCTCACGACGCCGCCCCAGGTTCTCTCGCCAATCACAGGTCCGAGTTGATAGCGCCGAAACGCCCAAGGGAGGTAATCACCGCCCGAAGCCGAGTACTCGTTGATCAGCAGCGTTTTTGGTCCGAGGATCGCGCTTCGCGGAACCGGCATCGGCTCCGCGTCACGGGAATGAAAGTATCCCATCTCACGCTGCTGAAGCTGCATCAGGATGTAGTCAGCGAGCGTTCCGCCACTGTTGAAACGGGCATCGATGATGACTCCGTCAAGTCCGGCTTGCGCAAAAAATCCGCGATCGAAACTGCGCATGCCGTCGAATCCGGTGTCGGGCAAGTAGATATAGCCAACACGACCCTGCGTACGCTCCGATACCCGGCGAGCATTGTCGGCGACCCACGCTTCGCCACGGAGTCCAAATTCACTTGCGATCGGTATCACCGACACTTCGCGAGAATTGGAACCATCCGGATTGGGTCCGACCCGTAATCTGACTGGAACACCGACCTTGCCGGTCAACCGTTCAAATACATCATCGTGCTGAGCAAGTGACTGGTCGTCGATGGCGAGCAGGTACTCTCCTGCGCGAACTAGATCGCCCAGCCGGCTCAGAGGAGCCTTCTCGTTGGCATCCCACCAAGGCGAACGATAGATCCGGCGAAACCGATACCGTTGACCGTGAATCTCTAAGTCGGCACCCAGCATGCCGATCTGGATCGACGGCACCGCCGGCAGGTCGCCGCCCACCACGAACAGGTGCCCAACACTGAACTCGCCCAGCATCAATGTCAGCAAATTGTTCAGATCCTGGCGACTGACGATCGACCGGAGCAACGGAAGATACTGACGCTCCAGCGCCGTGACATCGAGACCGTGGGTGTTTTCGGCGTACAGCGCGTCCCGATGCACGTGCAGAGACTCGCGAAATATATGTTGCCACTCGGCTTGAGGATCGACTTGCACAGACAGCGAATCGAGCGACAGCGGACGCGTCCGCTTGTCGGGAGTCGTGCTTGCATCAAACGTGACCCAGGTGCCACGTTGATTCAGGAGCAAGGCGTCACTGCGCGCCGCGACGGCAAAGGACGTCACGTCCGTCTCAAGCACCTCGGTCTTCAGCGATTTCAATTCAAACCGATACAGAGTACGTTCCGCCATCCCCGGATCAGGAGCGGTCAGCAGCAACAATCGACCCGCACCATGTGCCTGCGCGCGTACGTAATGACGCGCCGGCACCGGCAGAGCAACGACGCGGTCAGCAATCCCGTCAAGCTCTATGCTGAAACGGCGATTGACGGTCGACTCGGACCGACTTTTCCCCTGCATCGCCCCGCCCGTCGGTTCCGACGCGGTCGCAACTTCCGGCGCCTGTGTCGGAGCCGGGTCATGCGGAGAGCGCACATCGCGCCGCAGCGCGACGGCAAAGACGGATGAAGTCGACGTAGCGCGCAGGCTCGACATCTCAAGCCAGCCGACCTTCGCAGCGAGCGTCGTGCTCGCAGTAAAATAGAGTAGATCACCACTTGGATCGAAGGCGACGGTTTCGACGTCGGCGTTGCCGTCCGTTATCTGGGTACTTCGTCGTTCTCGCAGCGAGTAGGTAAACAGCGCACGCAATCCACTGGAAAGGATTCCGTTGTACGTGATCCACTCCCCGTCCGGTGACCAGTCGGCACTAAGCGCTTGCGGGATTTCCGTGATCGGAGTGTGAAAACGATCGGTTGCCACCGGAGTTGGGACACCGTCAGTAACTGTGACGTACCAAAGAGTTCGTGCTTGCAAAAAAAGCAACCGGCGGCTGTCGGGCGACCAGCGCGGGCGAAAGAAGTGACTGCTGCGGGCCGCGAGAGGGATTCTGCGAGGGTTGCTTCGACCATCACTGGACCGTACATGCAACGCGAACTCGCCTGACTCATCCGAGAAGTACGCGATGTATCGGCCATCGGGCGACCAAACCGGGTCGCGTTCAGCAACGCCCGATGAGCGGGTTACGTTCTGAACCTGGCTGTCAGCAGTGCCGACAACCAAAATTTCGCCTCGTGCTTCAAAGGCGACGTGGGATCCGCTTGGAGAGAGATCCGCCGCGCGAATTTGCGAGGCTACATTGGTCCAGCGCGGTTGGATTTGCACGAAGTCGCCGCGAACTCGTACTGGCACATGTCGGTCCATACCCGACGCGAGGTCAAGAAGTCGCAGACTGCCGGGCAACTCGTAGACAATGGCGTCGGGTCCAGAGGCCGCCGACTCGATATCCACAGCAGGCATTGGCAACACCTGGGTGGTCGCGTGCGTCACCGTATCGTATCGGTACAACGTATTGCGACCGCCCCGATCTGACAGGAAGTACACGGACGATCCCACCCACATCGGATTGAAGTCGTTGGAAGACTCGCGAGGAACGACCTCGACGCGCGAATCCTTCAGATCCGCCAACCATATCCGCGGCTTAAGGCCTCCACCATAATGTTTCCATCGAGCGTGTTGCCAGCCGAGCAACGGTCCACCACCGAACACGATCCCTTTGGGAATCGGGGAGAAAGCCACCCGCTGCCCGTCCGGCGAAAAGCTACCTTGATAGCCCATCGGTAGCGGCAATGCCGTCGCAGCACCTCCGGCAAACGGAATCGTAAAGAGCTGGTAGTAGCGCGTGGAGTGACTCTCGCGCGTAGACTCGAAAAGAATGCGCGCCCCGTCCGGACTCCACCCCGTCACAAAATCATGACCGGGATAGTGCGTGACGCGGCGCATGGGCCCGCCGTTCTCGGCTACGACGTAAATGTTCTTGTTCCCGTCGAGATCCGCGGTGAACGCAATCCACCGGCCGTCGGGCGAAAACTTGGGATGACTCTTCACACCCGGTGTGGAAGTCAATCGCTCCGCATCACCGCCCTGACGGTCCACCACCCACAGATCATCGCCATATACGAACGCGATCTTTGTTTGGCTAAGCGTCGGTTGCTGCAGAAACAGCTGGACGTCAGTCGCGATCGGATTCTGTGCGGCGCCGAGGAACGGTGCGATCGCGAAGCACGCTAGTACGATCAGAAGGAGTACCGGCCTGAGCGCAATTCTCCGCATTGTTCTACCCATGGGCTTAGTAATCTGTATGCACGATGTGTGATCACATGTAATATACAGAATCGCCGGCAGCTAACGCAATACGTTTCAACCGCTCGGACTCACTGTGGTGGGTGTAAACGAGAGAGTTCCCGGCGTGAATCGAAGCATCATCTCATCCACGAAGCGGCGCTGCCGCAGAGAGCGGGACCCATGACCACAGTGGTGATAACAGGTGTAGCGGAAGGTCTTGGTCGCACTGTGGCTGCTATGTTTGCACGGCAAGGAGCTCGTGTTTTCGGTTGTGATGTCGACGATGGCGCCCTCACATCGCTTGCCACTGACTTGCCAGAGGTCATTGCGAAACGAGCCGATGTGTCCGATCCCGCAGACGTAGACGCATTCTTCCGTATGATTGGGCAACATACGGACGCGGTGGACGTGCTTGTCAACAACGTCGGTATCGCGGGACCTCGCGCTCCGCTTGAGGAGGTAACGCTGGCGGAATGGCAGCAGAGCCTGCAAACCAACCTGACGGGCGCCTTCCTTTGCATTCGCCAGGTCCTATCCGGGATGAAGACCCGCCACCATGGCAGCATCATCAATGTATCGACCGGGTCCGTACGCACATTGCCGCCTTGCCGCTCGCCCTATGTCGTCTCGAAAGGCGCTCTGGAATCACTGACACGAACGCTCGCGCGCGAAGTCGGGCCTTTCGGCGTCCGATGCAATGCGATTCAGCCCGGGATGATGGACAACGCCCGACTAATGCGCGTTCTGACCCGTGTCGCACAGCAGAGCGGCAAGACGCTGCAGGACGTGGAGGCGGAACAATTGCAGTTCGTGTCAACGCGCAGCAAAGTTCAGATGTCTGAGGTGGCGGCAATGGTCCTTTTTCTCGCATCCGATGCAGCGCGCAACATCACCGGTCAGATCATTGGCGTGGACGGCGGGATCGAGTGGGAGGCCTGATCCGAGCTGTCGACGCCTGCGCCCGTCGGTCGAGATAGCTGCGGCGTCGGACCGCCGCCGCAGGCCATTCCGCAGCGAGCGATACCACGTGCTCGGTGATCTGTACGCACAGCGCCACTGGAACTAGGTGGCTCGGTTTTTCGAGGAATCCGGCTAACGCCAGCAGACACCACGCGTCCCCGACCTGTATTGGTCGCCGATCGATACCATTGAGCCGACGGGGGTTGAATGCGCAGCCCGTGGAAGAATGCCGCGAAGCGACTTGCACTATCAGTCTTCGTTACAACGGCAATATGTCCCGCAGTAGGGGCAGTTGAGTGAGTGTCGACGATTACGCCGATCAGTCCGCTCGCCTGTGCCTGTGGCTGAAGTCAACAAAGCATCCGCGAACGCACACAATCGCCACCGCCCCCGAATCGATATTCGGTAGGCACTCTCCACCCGCGGCAACAGCGGGTGATGGGAATCCAGTCTGAAGATACGCGCTCGGAAACCAGCCACGCGCTGCGCGGGATTCCCGTAGATCTGTGTCGGTGCTGAGGGTAGGTAGCCAGCCCCCCCCCCTTGCTACCGATCCCTCTGCAACTGAAAGAGTCTCGAGACGAACATACCCTCCTGCAAAGACCACAACCCGCTATAAGATCGCGGATACCTCTGCGGCGGAACTGTGTGATGACACATGATGCCATGATGGTGGCTCCGCCTGTACGCAGGACCGGCATCTGTGCTATCTACATCACCCTGCATTGACCGGCGGTCGCGCCGGTTCGCCATGCACCGTGATACCGGACCCTTGAATCGTATGACCGCGAAATCCCCGCCGCCCTCCCCCGCCAAGCAGAACGCCTCGACCCGTCGTCGTTCACGCGAGTCCTCAGTGGTGGGCGGCAGCGACGCGCTGACGATGATCGTGAGCACGATGTCACCATCGCTCGCCGACCAGGCCTACATTCAGTTGCGTGAAGCGTTGATGGCCGGTCGCTACGAACCCGGCGAAGCCATCGTCGTCCAAGCGCTGGCGGACGAATTCGGCACCAGCGTGATGCCCGTTCGGGAAGCCGTTGGACGACTGGGCACCGAGCGCGCGCTCGAAATGGTCTCGGGACGCTCCGCCCGCGTGCCCGACCTGCTTCAGGGCGAGCGGTTCATTGAACTGTGCGAAGTACGCATGTTGCTTGAAGGCGAGGCGGCGGCACTGGCAGCCAAGCGGGCCACCGAAGAGGACTTGCGCGAGATCGAGCGATGTCATCTCAAGATGCAGGCGGCCGTGCGCAAGCACGACACCGACGAGGCACTGCGCTGCAATCGGGAGTTCCATTTCGCTATCTATCGCAGCGCACATCAGGAGCTGCTGAGCCAGACGATAGAAACGCTGTGGCTGCAATGCGGCCCTTACTTTCGCGCAGTGTTCACCGCCATCACAAAGCCGGAGGGTCAGCGTCGCAAATCCACTCTTCATCATCACGACGCCCTCACCGCGCTGCGGGCTCGCAAAGCCAGGCAGGCGGCTGCCGCCATCGTCGCCGACATCGAGGAGTCCACCTCCTGGTATCGGCAGGCACATCGCGACGACGCGAGGTCGGCCACAAGCAACGCCACCAGCCGCAAGCGGCAGCGATCGAAAACGCCAACTGTGCCGCCCCGCACTGGCTAGACGGAATCGTGCAACCGACGCGCCGGCTCCTCGGCAACCTGCTCCAGCGTCGCGTACGCAACACTCGTCAGGAACGGCGCCATCGGACTATCGACGGTCAGCTTATCGAGCATTGCCGCCGCCGTGCGGAAAGGCTGCTGCTGGAGCCCAGTTTCGCCAATCTCACCGCGCACGACGCCCAGCTCGTTGGCGATCATTTGCCGGACTCGCTCCATAGTGACCACCGCCCCGTCGCTCGTACTTGAGCCATGGTGCACCCACTGCCAGAGCTGCGAGCGCGCGATCTCCGCCGTGACGGCATCTTCCATCAGATTGCATATCGGAACAGAGCCATTCCCGCCCAGCCACGCCGCGAGGTAGCGGACGCAAACACTGACGTTGTTACCTAGCAGGCCGTTGAAAAAGGCCTGAACTTGTCCGATCTTGGCATGCCTGACATGGGGTGTGTTGAACGGGAGATAGAGCGATGCATGGCCAAGTGGATCCCCAGTCTCATCTGTTCAGTTACTTCTCGCCCGAGGAGCGCGTGCCGGCAACGCACCCGCTGCGCTCGATCAAAGCGTACACGGAGTT
>Ga0335394_10000952_pt1 | contig 32074 bp, 18 predicted proteins | sample MAT03_FD_205741 | JGI IMG/M metagenome (GOLD analysis project Ga0335394, IMG submission 205741) | Freshwater microbial communities from Lake Fryxell liftoff mats and glacier meltwater in Antarctica - MAT-03 (spades assembly) (version 2) ...
GGATAACTTTGCAAAAACTAATGAAAGCCTAAAAAATGCCGCATAAAAACCTTTAAAAAATAGTTTAAATATTGTTTGGAAAAACCATAACAATCGCTGCGGGCTTCGATTCATAACTCATAACTCATTTACATCCGCTCCATGTACCAGTTCAATTGTTTTTCTATTTTTTGAACTTGAAAAACGGTCGTAATTATTTTTTGTAATCGCACAAAGGCGGTTTCGCTTTTTACTACGTAGTCGATGGCTTTGTGGTGCATGCAATCAACGGCCACCTCAATTTTGTCTTGCGACGACAACATCACCACCGGAATAGTAGGATTGAAGGCTTTGATTCGATCCAGGGTTTCGATGCCCGTAATGGCGTGTCTTTCGATGCCGTCCAAGTGATAATCTAAGATAATCAAATCTGGTTTGTTCACTAGGTGTTCCACGCACAGTTCGCCCGTGGGGTAGGTTTCGATTTCAAAATCGGCGTTGGCCAAAAACTCAATTTCCAGCGATTTCAAATAAATGGCATCGTCGTCCACCAAAAAGAGTTTTATTTTATGTTCAGATTTCATGGTTTGGTGTTTTTTATATTTTCAAATTCTTCTCTCAACTCTTGGCAGGCTTGCACGCATACGTTTTCAAGTTGCCACACCATGTCGGTCATGCCAGTTGTGGCTTGCTGCATTTTAGCGTATTCTTGGATTTTCTTGGCCATAATTTCAAAATGCAAGCTAATACCCATAATCGAAAACGACGGAATCATTTTGTGCACTGCCGCTTGCAGTGTTTTCCAATCTTGGTTCATCAGTGCACTTTTCATGGCAGCCACCAGCGGCGGCGTTTGGTCTAAATAGAGCGCAATCATCTCCATCATCAAAACGGGGTTGGCCTTAGTTCGCTGCGACAAATAGCCCAAATCTGTGCACCTCGCCAACGCTATTTTGCTGTATTCTTTTTCTTTTTGTCCGTTTTCAAACAGTTTTTTCTTGACCAAACCCACTATTTTGGTGTATAAAATCCGCTCATCAATGGGTTTGGCAAGGTAATCGTCCATGCCAACGGCTTTGCACTTGGCCACGTCCACGGTGGTTACGTCGGCAGTGAGGGCAATGATAGGAATGTTGGAGTTCATCACATTGCGAATGTAGGCCGTGGCCTCAAAGCCGTTCATTTCGGGCATTTGCAAATCCATCAAAATAATGTCGTAGGAATTGGCCAACAATTTTTCGAGGGCCAGTTTGCCGTTGGCGACGATGTCGCGCTCAAAGCCAAAATCGTCGAGCAGCGTTTTCATCAGCAATTGGTTGAGGGCCATGTCTTCGACCACCAATACTTTTATGTTCTTGATTTCTTTGTCCAATTCCACTATTTCGGCAATTACCTCGTTCTTGTCTTCGGTTTTCATAAAAGACAACGTAAAAGCAAACGTGGAGCCTTCGTTGATTTTGCTTTTTACGGCAATGTGGCCACCCTGTTTCTCTACCAATTGTTTCACAATGGCCAAACCCAGCCCCGTACCGCCATAAACTTTTGAGGTTTCGGAGGTAGCTTGCTGAAAATTCTCAAAAATGGCGCTTAATTTTTCTTCCGAAATACCAATGCCCGTATCCGTTATCAGAAACTCAATCGTTACTTTTTCGAGGTCTTGGGTCAGCAAACGAACCATGACCGTAATTTTGCCTTCAGACGTAAACTTGACGGCATTGCCCACCAAGTTCAAAATAATTTGGTGCAGCCGCACGGGGTCGCCCACCAGCACCGCCGGAATGCGGTGGTCGTAGATTTGAATTAACGCTAAGTTTTTTTCTAAAATTTTGCTTTCAAACAAATGCAGCATGGCCGCAATAGACCGCTCCATTCTAAACGGCGTTTGTTCAAAAGTCATTTTGCCCGCATCTACTTTGGCCAAGTCCAAGATGTCGTTGATGAGTACAATCAGCGCATCGCCGCTTAGTTTGATGGCCGTCAGGTATTCTTTTTGTCGGTCTGACACGTCGGTTTTGAGCAGCACCTTCGTAAAACCAATGATGGCGTTCATGGGCGTGCGAATCTCGTGGCTCATATTAGACAAAAACTGCTGCTTGGCTTTTAGGGCACTTTCGGCCACTTTTGTAGCGCTCTCAGCTTTTTCTTTTGCTTCTTTGGCCAGCACGGTGGCGCATTCTATCGATACCGCCAGGTCTTTTTGCTCGTTGATGTCGGTATTAGTGCCAATCCACATTTTTATTTTTCTGTTTTGGTCTTTTTGGGCAACGCTCCGGCTCAAATGCCAACGATAGATGCCGTCGTGGCGTAAAAAGCGGTGTTCTATCTGAAAATCTTGGCCCGTATCAATGGACTGTTGCCACATTTTTTGGGTTTTTCCCCAATCTTCGGCGTGAATAGTCTGCTGCCAACCCCAATTTTTAAGGCTTTCAAAGGACATAGCCGTATAGTCGTACCACTGCTGATTAAAATAATTGACGTTGCCCTCGGCATCGGCGGTCCATACTTTTTGAGGCATGGCATTGGCCAAAAATTCGTGGCGTTCGGCACTTCCTTTCAGTTTTTTGCGGGCATGTACTTGCTCGGTTATTTCGGTTACTACCACAATAAGGCCTATTATGGTGCGGTCGTCTTCGTCGCGCAGGGCTTCATAGATTATTTTCACAAACACCTTTTTCAGGGTTCCGCGCCGAAGTAAAGCTATTTCTATTTCTTCGGCCACAAAACGGACACCCGTTTGGTACACATCGTCCAATATTTTTTCAAAACCTTGTCCCTTTATTTCAGGATTGGCCTCAAAGTAAGATTTGTTCAATACTTGCTCGGCTGTTTTGTCCAAAAACTCCAACAATCGTTCGTTGGCAAAAACCAGTATATGACGCGGCTCTTTGAAGATTCCCATCGCAACGGGAGCGTGCATGATAAGTTTTCGAAATTGTGCTTCGCCGTCGTTTAAGGATTTTTTCACTGTTTTTCGTTTCTTGTTTTTCTTCCGTACGGGCACCGACTTGTCACTCATAACTCGCAACGGGGTCGCCCGCGCGGTCATCACTCGTTTCCAATTTCTTCAATGGGCCGTCGTCTTTTTTCTTTCAACTGCCTAAAATGCGACGGCGAAAGTCCTGTGATTTTCTTGAACTGATTGGACAAATGCGCCACGCTGCTATAATCGAGCCGATAAGAAATTTCGGTCAGGTTCAGTTCGTCATACAATAGCAGTTCTTTGGCCCGCTCTATTTTATGAATGATGATAAATTGCTGAATCGTAATGCCCTTGACTTCCGAAAATACATTGGACAAATAGGTATAATCGTGGTTTAGTTTTTGGCTGATATAGTCAGAGTAGTTCATCTTGGGCAACTCGTCCGAATAATGCACCATTTCGATAATCACGTTTTTTATTTTCTCAATGAGCATCATTTTCTTATCGTCCATCAGTTCGAGTCCCGATCGAAGCAAAGCCATTTTGAGTTCTTCGCGTTGCGCCATTGAGATGTCCTCCATGATTTCAATTTCGCCCAAATCAACCAGCATAAAATGCAGTCCCATTCTTTTCAGTTCTTCTTTCACTACCATTTTGCAGCGCACACTAACCATATATTTAATGTAGAGTTTCATCGCACTTTTTGTTTAAACGTTCATTTGCACTACGTTAAGACAAAAAAGTCATACCCGACTATAACTAAGACCATTTTGCTTACCAAAGATAGCAAATGTAAACTAGTATTTGCTTCGTTGGGCATTTGCCTTTTTTGGGGTTTTAAAAAAAAGCAAAGCGTCCCAATCTATCAGTACTACCGCCGCAATCAATCCCATCAGGATTAGTTCTAAAACAGTTGTTGTCATAATTGATGTGGTATTTAATTAAAAAGAAGGAATTCTAATTGGTAAAGGTCAGCGTTTTTGCTGGGGAAAATCTTACACAGTTTTGGAAATAATTTACACAAATCACACTTTTTGAGTTTTGGGCTAAACAAAAAACTACAAAACAGGTTTGTCGAAGAGCATGGTGGCCAAGCGGTGGTCTCTTTGGTAGGGATCTTTCCTAAAATTGAGCTGGCCTTGTCGGTCTATCCAGGCCGTAAAATAAGCGATAAAAAGCGGGCAGGGTTCTTGGAGCTTTACAAACAGTTCTTGCTTGGCGTGCATGGCCGTTTTTATTTTTTTGGCTGTCCAAACTGAATCGTTTCGAAGCAGATAGGCCGCCAATTTTTGTGGCTCGGCCAAACGGATGCACCCATGACTAAAATCGCGGTTTGTTTCGTTAAACAAAGACTTGGAGGGGGTGTCGTGCAAATAAATATGGTAACTGTTGGGCAACAAAAATTTGACCAAACCAAGCGCATTATTGGGGCCAGGCTTTTGGCGCACGCCGCCCTCATACCACTCCATGTTGTGTTTGGCCAGGTAGTTTGGGTTGCGGGCCATGCCTGGCTTTATTTCGTCGCGCAAAATGCCCGGAGGAATGTTCCAGTACGGACTAAAAACGATGTATTTGATGTCGCCTTTGAAAATAACTGTTTTGTGGGTTTGTTGCCCCACCACTACGTTCATGCTCCACAGCAGGTGGTCGTTTTCATAAAGGTGCAGTTTATATTCTGGCACATTTACTACCAAATAAGAACCAGCCAAACGCACTGGCACCCAGCGGCTTCGCTCCATATTCACCACAATTTGCTCAATTCGAGCCCGCAGCGGCACATTCATTGCTTTGACCAAAGCCGCGCCGATGCGGGCTTCTTCGGGTTGGCCCAAACGCCGCTGAAACTGCCTAACGCCTTTTTCGAGTTCGGGGTCAAAAACCAGGCTTTGATTATCGGCGGGCAGGTCGCCAGCCATAAAAAGCCAATGGCGAATGGTGCCCAAAATCACCGACGAGTCGCCAATTTTATAGGCCTTTTGGCCGGCTTCGATGGTCGGCAATCCTCCTTTTTTTTCAATGTCTTTGTATTGCTGCAAGTAGGTTTTCAGCAGCGCGTATTGCCGATAGACAGGGGCCTGATCTAACTGGTTTTGGTTGCGGAGCAGCGAATCGAGCAGTTGCGAATAAGAAAGTTTTTTGCGGGGCAAATACCAATTTAAAGCCTTGGTTTGGGTTTCGTCCAAACCCGTCCACACCTTTTTTGCATACATAAAATACTGGGCTGTTAGCATCAATTCAGTATCAACAGCAGGCCGATTGGCTTGGTTTATCGGCTCGTTTTCGATAAGTTGGGCAAATTCTCGGGCGTACTCAAAATGACCGCTAATGCCCTCTTTACCAACGTCTTGTGTTCGATTATACAAATGGGTGGCCTGTTCAATAAGCCCCTTGTTGTCAAACCAAGCAAAGGCATATTGGCGGCGGCGATAAAAGGTGTCTATTTCGGCTTTGAAGGGCAACAGTTTGGGAAACTGCCGAACAAACGTAGTAATTTTTGAACTATCGAATTGGAGCGTGCGTTGGTCGCTGAAATTGCCCGCAATACTGTTGTCGGCGGGGTGGTTGGTTGCGTTGTTTGGGGGTTTGCAGGTAGCCACCATGACCAATACCAGCAGCCACAACCACCCAATGGATATGGTACAGTTTTTTTTCAAATTAAAGAGGGGTTAGCACTGAAAAATAGTTAATGAATGATGACCGCGCGGACGACCCCGTTATGAGTTAGGCAACAATTTGTTGATTACCGAATCAATTTTTAAAAAATAGTAATTTATCTAATTCTCTACGCTAAGGCAGGATTAAACAATGGAAACTACTCTATAAGCTACTGATTTACAGCAATTTACTTTTACTCAAGACACACTATGAATATACAACAAACTACCATCGGCAATAACTGGAACGACCTTGAAAATAAACGCCTGTGGCAATGCGGGGCAACCAAAACTACGCCCGCAGCGGCCATGCTGCTCAACAAAAGTCGTGCTAACATAATTGGCTCCGTGAATGATGATTTCTCGGCGGCGGGCGTTGTCGTTTATACCTTTTTGAAGGCCAAACAGCAACAAAGCCAAGCCGTGTTTGGGGCTATGGATTTTGTTGCCAACCAAATAAAACCCCAAACTGCTCTGATGTGATTCGAGTTTATTAGAGAATGAATGGGCCATGTTTTCACCCGATTTTTTGCCGTGGGCTACCAAAGAAGAAAACAACAGTTTTTTAGTAGAAATATCAATGACAAAAAACCTTTCCACGCTCGACGGCAGTGTAAAATCAACGATGGTAATGATGGGTTTGGCAGGGTGAAATTTTTCAAAACCAACCAGTGAGTTCTTAAAAGCGGCATAATTAACGACTCCTGCCAAGGCACATTCGGCAAAAAGCGTTTGTGTTTCGTCCATTTTGGGAGCCACAGGGACAATTGCCGCTGATTCGGGAAAAGAAATAGCCAACAAAAAAGAAAGCACTTGGAAGGGAATGAGCATTGTTACACGGATTTTAGACACAGTGTTGTGTATTATACCAACAACATTGTGTCTAAAATTATTGCCATTTATGTATTTTAAATAGTCAAGCGCATCGAATTGGGCGCGGCCCGACTACTTATTTTTAGTATTTTTGTGGGCCATTGCCGAAATAGACTTGTCTATGTCGTCCATTTCGCGGTTAAAATCTTGTTTAAAGATTTCCCATTTTTCTTTTGGGCCTTCTTTATAATCGCGCACTTTGGCTTTCCATTTTTCGTTTTTCTCGTCTAATTCGGCTACGTCTTTTTCGTATTTTGTCTGTATAGATGCCTTGTCGGCTTTGATTTTTTCTTTCAAATCGGCAATTTTATTGTCGTTTTCTTGGAGCTTGCTTTCCGAGTCTTCCTTGAATTTCAGGTATTCGGTGATCGAATCTATCCGTGCAATTGTCAGGTCTTGTTTGGCATTGACCAAATTTTCTTCTACTTGTTCTGCTTTTTCTTCGGTCGAAGACTGACAGCCCATCGTTAATCCCACTGCGAGGCCGCTAAACACGACTATTTTCAACAAATTTGTTTTCATTGGCAATTATTTTTTAGTTAATGTTTACCACACAAAGGTCGTTTCCCTAATTGGGGAAAATATTACACAATTCTGAAAAGCCTTTACATCAATCACACATTGGGGCAGTCAAAATCGGGTATATTTCCCTCAACACAAAAACAGCCAACTGGGGTGAGTTGGCTGTTTTTGTGTTGAGGGGATTTATTGCCAAACTACTTGATAAACAACCCCGCAATGGCCAACACTGCGTCTTTGGTCAATGGTTCGTCAAAAGCCTCCGAAATGGCTTCGTCCGATTTGCCCGCCAATCCTTTGAGGTTTACGCCTCCCTGCGTCAGGTTCTCTTCGCCCGCATACACCGCAGCTGGGCTGTCTTGGTTGAGCGTAATCCAACCTTTTAAGTTGGGTACAAAGCCGCTTGTGTTGAGCAACCGCCGCACTACCGAGGCATGGCGGGCTTCTACGGAGTGGATTTGCAGGGCATATTCCAAGAGGGGTTTGTCTTCGGCAGCCATCAAATTGCCCGCTTGGCCCTTGTAGGCCCGAACGCCCGTGTCTTCTAACCGACACTCCCCAGTCCCAAATTAAATTGGGGCATTTAATTTGTATGACTTAATGATGCCGCCCAGATATGCCAAAAATAGGCTTTTATTTTTAAGACATTTTTGTTTTCCAAATAATATTTTGCCAAAAGGCAAAAAAACAAAACAAATGAGACCCGCTGGGGAATGTCGGATATACCACCAGTAGGGCGTTTGGTTAGCTGTATGGCAGGTCTCTAACCAAACCTTATCAGATAAGTTGGCTTTTGGAGGAGGCTTAATATAGTTGATAGAAAGTCATTAACCCAAAAATAAATGACACTGCCAGAACTTTTAGACGCTCTCTAAGCCCTCATACCGCCGCGCCATTGCCCCATTTTACGGCAAGCACGCTGGCCAGAGCCGCGATTAAACGCGCCATTATGACCGCCTAAACCTGCAACGAAAAGAAGATGACCAACAGAACGCGAACTATTGCTACCGCCGCGCCACCCACCGATACGTTGGAACAACAGTGGGCCGCATTTGTGAAGTTGTAGCGGTAAAAAATAAACTGACATTTTGAAAGTAAGCCGCGCAATTTAGCAGGTTTTCATTTAAAAAAGCACGCTTTCGTCGTCTGATACTTTGGGAGCAATGTACATATTTGTGCTGTCTAAGCGCACACCCCCGCAGCCCAAGTTTGCGTCCATTCCGTCGGGTTTCAAGAAGCGGTCGCGGCGGTATGGTGCCGCAGAGTTGCCTGCGAGGTCGGGGTCTTGGTACACTTTTTGCATGTACAAAGCCCAAGCGGGCATGGCTATACGCGCTCCTTGGCCGTACGCCATGGTTGTAAAATGTACGTGGTTGTCTTCGCCACCTACCCACACGCCCGTTACAAGGTTGGGGGTCATACCCATAAACCAGCCGTCGGTGTAGTCGGAGGTAGTACCCGTTTTGGCGGCAATCTCGTTGTTATCTGAAAGTTTGTACTGCGTACGCAACCGCTGGGCCGTTCCCCAGCTATCTTCTACGGCACCACGCATAATAAACAGCATTTGGTAGGCTATGCTCGGCGAAATCACTTCTTTTTCGTTGGTCGGAAAATCGGCCAGCACGCGCCCTGTGCGGTCTTCGATGCGCGTTACAAAGCGTGGATCGACGTGCTTGCCGCCGTTGGCAAAAGTGCAGTAGGCATTCACCATTTCAAATACTGACATATTTGGGGTACCCAGACAAATGGTTACGTCGTTTTCGGGAATAGGGCTGGTAATGCCCAGTTTGTGGGCATACTCTACTACCTTATCGGGGCCTACGCGCTTCATCAGGTAAGCACTAATCGAATTGACCGACTTGGCCAATGCTTGGCGCAGCGTAAGTTCTTGACCCGAATAACTTCCCGTTGAGTTTTTGGGACACCAGTCGCCAATGCACACTTGTTGGTCAATAATTCGGTCGCAGGGTGTTACAAAATTGTTGTCCACGGCGGCACAGTACACAAACGGCTTGAAAGTAGAGCCTGGCTGGCGTTTGCCTTGGGCTACGGCATCGTATTTGAAGTGTTTAAAATTTATACCGCCCACCCACGCCTTGACATCGCCCGAGCGTGGGTCCATTGAAACCATGCCAATTCGCAAAAATTTGTTGTAATATTTAATCGAATCAAGCGGGCTCATCACGGTGTCGCGTTGGCCCCGCCACGAAAACACGCGCATCTTAACGGGCATTCTTAGGGCTTTCCAAATGCGGTCTTCGTCATCGCCGTAGGCTTTTTTTAACTCTCGATAACGCCAGCTCCGCTTTACGGCGCGTTTGATAAAATAAGGGTCTTCAACGTAGTCGTTTCCTTTTTTTATCACCCAGGGATTCATTCGTTTGGCGTTAAAAAAACTATAAAACTTGGCTTGTTGATCTTTCATGTGGACTTCGGCAGCGGCTTCGGCATAGCTTTGCATGCGCGAGTCAATGGTGGTGTAGATGCGCAAGCCGCTCGAATACAAGTCTAAATCTGTGCCGTTTTCTTGGTTGTACTGCGCCACCCATTTTTTCATCCAATCGCGCAGGTGCTCTCGAAAGTAAGGAGCCATACCCGAGTTTTGGTTTTCGATGGTAAAATCTAACCCCAGTGGTTTGGCAATGCCTTTGGTGTGTTCTTTTTTGCTCAAAAACCCGTATTTTTTCATTTGGTCGAGTACGGTATTTCTGCGCACCAACGCCCGTTCTTTAAATACCCGTGGATTGTAGAGCGAAGGGTTTTTCAACATCCCCACCAAAAGCGCGGCTTCGGTGATGCTTACGTTCCAAGGTTCTTTGTTGAAGTACGTTTTGGTAGCCGTTTTAATGCCATCGGCGTTGTTGCCAAACGACACCGTGTTGAGGTACATCATCATGATTTCTTGCTTGGTGTAGTTGCGCTCCAGGCGCACCGATAATATCCATTCTTTGGTTTTAGAAATTACCGTTTTGAGCAGCGGAATATCGCCAAGAACCCCTTTAAATTTTTCGCTGCGGGTTTCAAACAAATTTTTGGCCAACTGTTGCGTAACGGTACTGCCCCCGCCCGTAGTGCCTTGGTCGCTCGACACAAGCCCCTTAAAAACCCGAAACAAACTGCGCGGGTCAATGCCCGAATGCTTTACAAAACGGGCATCTTCGGTGGCAATGAGTGCCTTGATGATATTGGGCGAGAGTTGGTCAAATTCAATGGGCGTGCGGTTTTCAAAGAAATACTTACCCAAAGTTTGGCCATCTGACGAAATAATTTCGGAGGCAAGTTGGCTGTTGGGATTTTCGATGGCCTTCAAGTCGGGCATGGTGCCAAAGAGCCAAAAAAAGTTGAAATAAACCGCCACAATGTAGAGAACGATACCTCCCAAAAACAACAGCGCAAACCTCCAAGCGCGAACGATGGTTGTACGGTACTTTCCAGACAGGAAATTAATCATAGTATAGTAAAGACGTTATCGGCCAATTTGGGGCGTAAGTTAGCAAAAAGTGTTCAAAAATTACTCTTTTCGCTTGGCAGTAGCTTGCTGCGACTCCAAAATTTCGCGGATACGGGGCAGCAATGGGCTGGTGGGGCGGTCTTTGATAAAATCGTTGAGGGCTTTCAGGTAGGCTTCTTTGCCTTTGATTTTGCCCACAAGGTAAATTTGCAAGGCCGCGTATTTGTCTTCCATTTTGCTACCCGCATAGGTAACTATGGCCATTTCAAGTTGCGCGTACGCCTCGGCATAGTTACCTATTTGGTAAAGTTGAAATATTTTTTCGTAATCTTTTAAGGCTTCCAATTCCAAATTTCCGCTGGCTGCTACCGTCCCGCCCGTTTTGGTGAGCAAGCGCGTATAAGACGAATTGGGAAATTCAGTCAGGAGTTTGTCTTTCCAATTTTGTTTTTCTTTGATACTGGTTAAAAACAGCAGGTAATAAGCCTCGGGTTTATATTGACTATTCGGGAAACGCCTTAACAAACTTTCGAGGGCATTTACGGCGTTTTGGGGTTCTTCCAAATTAAACTTATATATTTTCCCCAGTTTGTAGTGGGCATCTTCAACCCGCTGATTAGAAGCCTCTAATTCTTGTTTTCGGAGCGGCACGTTGCGGTAGAGTGCATCTTTGCGGGCTTTCCACTCGGGGGAGTCTTTGCTCAATTTGGCGGTGCCACTCCCCGCCCCCTTTTGCAGGTTTCCGGATTTTATTTGCGGAGTGGCCAAGGCCAAATTTTCGTTTTGTGACAACGTGGAGCCTACTTTCGCGCTGCGCCGCCAGTCGTCTTCAAGCGTGCGGTTGCCCCATTTCTGAAAAAACGCTACTTTTGCTTGATTCATGGCCACTACGTCATAGAGCACAAAACGCTCGGCAGGGTCGCCGTCAAAATTCAGGCTGTTGTTGGCCACAATCGTTTGGGCTTGTTGCAGCATTTTTTCGGCTTCTTTTATTTTACGTTCTTCTTCGTCTATTTCTTTTTCGATAACACCGTCCAAAAATTTATCCAAGGCTGAGGGGTTGAGCTGTGAAAGCCGCTGCAGGCTATCTTCGGTACGAATGGTGGTGGTTTGCTTCACAAATTCGTCCAACACTTCTTTTCGGTCGGCTACTTTTTGGTATTGGGGCGAGTTTTTGGGCAAAATGGCCAATGAACTGTCAAAATAGGCTTTTGCCAACTCATAGTTTTGTAATTTATCGTAATATACCCGTGCCATTTCTAAGTACGTGTAAGGCACTTGTGAGGTATTGTTAGTGGTATTTTTGATAGACTCCCGAAAAAAATCGAGTGCTTTTGGGTAATTTTTCTTGCGCGTTTCGATGACTCCCATGGTGTAATAGAGACGGTCGCGGAGGTCGCTATTTTTGCGGTCGTTGAGCAATTTTTTAAATCCCGTTTCGGTAGTTAGCCCCTCCCCCATTATGGCCTCGTCTTGTAGGGCATTCATGGTGGCATAAAATCCCAGGTCATAGGGGGGGCGGTTTTTGAGAACGGCCTTATAATGCCCATCGGCCAATGGTGGTTTTTCGAGTAGGTCGTACATTTGCGCCGCCGCAAAATGAATACGGGCGGTTTCTTCGCCCTTGGGCAACAACGCGAAGGTTTCTTCCAAAATAGCCACCGAAAGCACGTATTCTTGCTTTTGTTGGTGAAGGTAGGCTTTTGTTATGTAAAAATCACGGGTATTTTTGTCGTTAAGCGGCTGGCTGCGTAGTGCCTCAGCTACGCTCAACGCGCTGTTGTAATCTTGGATTTCGATGTAGGCCCGCATGAGCCATATCAGCCCCTCGTGCTTGTCGTCTTCGTCGCGGCCCTTGGCATTTACGTAGCGCAGGGTTTCGATGCCGTCGGTCATTTGGCCTTTGTAGAGCCGCGCTTTGCCAATGACAACCAGGGCGTTGTCCACCCATTTACTATTTTGGTGGCGGTCGGGTACCAATGAGGCTTTTTTGATAACATCTTGCAACAAACCACTCACCGACCGCGCCGCCACCGAGTCGAGCGGATACAAAACAGGCATGAGCTGGTTGTAGTCGTCTTTTCGGTTATTTTGGAGCGTTATTTCGGCTTCTTTTAGTTTTTCGCGGGCTATCAGGTAAGCGTTGTATTTGGCTGTCATATTGTGATAACCCACCGCCAATGGTCTGGTGCTATACTGCGAACACGCGCCCAAAAGAAAGATGACTAACCCCAAAACAGCCGTACTTTTTACCAATCGAATGGAAAAGCAGCGATAAAAATGTCTATTTTTTGTAGTTATATCCAATGTAAAAAAAAGAAAAGTAAAACCGCTGTAAAAATAACGATTTCTACCACGTGAAAGTATGCAATGACAGTACCTAAAAAAGAAGGTAAACTGCTCAAAGCGCTACTTACCTTCTTTTTTAGAAAAAATATTGTTCCCCGTTTATTGGCAGCCCAGTTCGTAGCTAAACACCGTTTCGCGCAGGGTATTATCACCAGCAGACGTTGTTTTTACCACACTTTGCGTGGGTACGTTTCGGTCGTTGTATTGGTAGCTTGCGCTTATACTTTGTCCTTTTAGGGTATATATCAATGGGTTGCGACGACTTGCGGCATTGCCTACCAGCAATCGAACCAATTGAATAGTCTTAGAAAAACCGTACAAGTTGATTTTGTTATCATAAGCACCGTATTCAGCCAAGATGCTATCTTGCGTGGCAGCGGGTGTACGAATCAACCATTGTTTGATATTTCCTAGGCTATCATACTGCCATTTTTGCGCCCCCGTACGCGCCGAACTTAGTTCATTGATATACCTGTTATCGTCGTATTTTACGGTTAGGGTATCAGTAACACGCGGGCCAGAATTAAAAACCCGAAACGGACGAATGGTTCTTAAAATGCCGTCGCTGTCGTAATCAAATTCGTAAATTAAACTTTGGTCGCGCGCTACAAGGTTGGTTTCTGTAAAGCGTACAAGGTGCTGTTTTTCGTAGTCAAACCGGTAGCGTTTGGTAATTCGGTTGTTGGCCGCACTGCCCGAATACTCGGTCATGCGTAACAAATTGCGTGAGGTATCGTATTCATAAGCGCGATAAAGCACGTCATTGATGCGTTCGGCCAATAAAATACAGGGTGAACTGACCAAGGAATCGCTTAACGCACCGTGGGGTAAAACATCTGAGTTTTTGGGCTTGCAGCCATCTATGGTTAGTGCAGCAAGAGCAAAAATAAAAACGATACATGAAAAAGTGGCTTTATTCGACATAAAATTCTCATTAAGAGGTAGTTAAATTCCCACTAAAATAGTCTATTTTACTTGCAAATCAAAAAGAGTGCCAGTTTTGTAAATAAGGATAAAATTAGACGTAATGGCTAAAAATAACTTTACTCCCCTGTTTTTTACAAGTTATGCTGCTTTCAAAACCAACGAGTAATAAAAGTATCTATTTTAATTGGCTAAATAACAAAGCGATTTTATGGGCAATGTTGTTCGGAGCCTACGGGCGGGTGGTTGTTTTGCTTATAATCAACTGTTAAACCAATTATATTGTTATTGTTCATCTGTTGGGTAAGCCAATTTCGACCAAAACAAACCCGTTTGGGTTACAAACGGGTTTGTTTTGGTTCTTGAAGTGTTTGTTACTGCAAATTCAAAGGACAAAAATTCTCGCTCACATATTCAAAGTACGGTTGCCCGTGGCCGCCAAACAAGCCTCTTTAAAAGCTTCGGTGTAGGTAGGGTGCGCGTGCGACATTCGGCTGATGTCTTCGGCTGAGGCACGGTATTCCATGGCCACTACGGCCTCGGCAATCATATCGGCAGCCCGTGGACCAATGATATGAACGCCCAAAATTTCGTCGGTGGTTTGGTCGGCCAATACCTTCACGAGGCCGTCCACGTCCATACTGGCGCGGGCGCGGCCCAACGCACGAAACGGAAATGAGCCCATTTTATAGGCAACTCCTTGCTTTTTGAGTTCTTCTTCGGTGTGTCCAACGGTTGCCACTTCGGGCCAAGTATATACCACGTTTGGCACCAGCAAATAGTTGATGTGGGGTCTTTGACCCGCAATGGTTTCGGCCACCAGTACGCCTTCTTCTTCGGCTTTGTGGGCCAGCATCGCTCCGCGAATCACGTCGCCAATGGCATAAATATTCGGCACTTTGGTTTGCAGCGTGTGCTCGTCCACCTCAATTTTGCCACGCTTATCGGCTTCGAGGCCCGCGTTGGTCAAATCAAGCCCGTCGGTGTAAGGTCGGCGGCCCACCGATACCAAGCAGTAGTCGCCCGTAAAAGTAACGATTTCGCCTTTGGGATTTTCGGCGGTTACTACTACGCCGTCGCCCGTGTTTTCGACGTTGGTTACTTTGTGTTTGAAATAAAAATCGGCCCCCAGTTTTTTAATGGAGCGTTGTAGTTCTTTGCCCATGGTGCCGTCCATGGTTGGAATCATGGAATCGGCAAACTCAATAAACGACACCTTTGCGCCCAAACGCGCATACACCGAACCCAGCTCGGCCCCAATGACCCCCGCCCCAATGACGATGAGGTGCTTGGGAATTTCGGAAAGTTTGAGGGCTTCGGTCGAAGAAATGATGCGTTTCTTGTCAATGCTCATACCTGGAAACGACATCGGTTTTGAACCCGTGGCAATCACGACGTTTTTTGCGGTGATGGTGGTACTTTCGCCACCTTCTTTGGTTATTTTTACGGTATTTTTGTCCACAAACGACCCCAACCCTTGCAGTACGTCTATTTTATTCTTCTTCATCAAAAACTCCACGCCCTTGCATACTTGGCTCACTACCTCGGCTTTGCGGCCAATCATCTGGGCAAAGTCCACTGCCAAGTGGTCGAGTTTAATGCCGTGTTCGGCAAAAGTATGGCTGGCATTGTAAAAATGCTCCGAAGAGTCAAGCAGGGCTTTGGAAGGAATACAGCCCACGTTGAGGCAAGTGCCGCCCAGGGTGTTGTATTTTTCAACAATGGCCGTTTTCATGCCCAATTGCGCGCAGCGAATGGCGCAAATATAGCCGCCAGGGCCCGAACCAATTACGATTACGTCGTATTGCATTTATGTATGGATTATTTTTGTCTTTTAAAAATAAGGAGCATTTTGGCTGTCTGGCCGTAAGCCATATTACTGGTAACGGTATTGACTAATTCCCAGCCCAAAATGCCCATTTTGTTGAGCGTAGTTTCGAGGCGGTTTTCGTCGGGGAAACTACTGCCGCCCCAAAATCCGTTGTTCATCTTTATTTCTACCGTTTCATATTCCCACTGTGTCATGGTCTTAGCTGGTTAAATATTTACACTTCCAACAACAGGCGCGTGGGGTCTTCCAAGAGTTGCTTGACGCGCACCAAAAAACTTACCGAGTCTTTGCCGTCAATGATGCGGTGGTCGTAGCTGAGGGCCAAGTACATAATGGGACGCACCACGATTTCGCCGTTTACCACCACGGCCCGCTCCACGATATTGTGCATACCCAAAATAGCCGACTGCGGCGCGTTGATAATGGGCGTTGACAGCATCGAACCAAACGTACCGCCGTTGGTGATGGTAAAAGTACCGCCCTGCATTTGGTCAATGGTCAGTTTGCTGTCGCGGGCCAAGCCTGCCAAGCGCATGATTTCTTTTTCTACGTCGGCAAACGACATTTTTTGAACATTACGCACCACTGGCACTACCAAACCACGCTCGGTAGAAACGGCGATAGAAATATCGCAAGCATCGTTATACACAATCTCGTCGCCGTCAATGTAGGCATTTACTACGGGAAAATCTTGAACAGCAGCAGCCACGGCTTTGGCAAAAAACGACATAAAGCCCAAGCCAACCGCGTGTTTTTCTTTGAATTTATCTTTGTATTTGGTTCGCAAATCCATGATTGGCTTCATGTCCACCTCATTGAAAGTGGTGAGCATGGCCGTTTCGTTTTTCACTGCTACTAAACGCCGGGCAATGGTTTTGCGCAGGGAAGTCATTTTGACGCGGCGCGGAGCGGTAGCTGCCCCCGGTGGGGGAGCTGCGTTTGAAACAGAAGTTGGTTTTGACTCAGCCACGGCTGCGACTGATGCAGCGGGCTTGGCCACTGCACTCGCCGCGTCTTGCTGCGTGATGCGTCCGCCCACGCCAGTACCTGGCACGTCTTTGGTTTCGATGCCTTTTTCGGCCAAAATCTTTGCTGCCGACGGCGACGCATGCCCTGCTGCGTAGCCATTTTCGGTTGGCGCAGGCGTGGCCGCTGGCGCGGCAGTGGCTGCTTCGCTGCTTACCTCAATACGACAAATGACCGCGCCGATGGGCAACGTTACACCTGCTTGGGCCACAATGTGGAGCACCCCAGCGGCTTCGGCAGGAAGTTCAAAGGTGGCCTTGTCTGATTCAAGTTCGCACAATATTTCGGCCAGTTGCACTTTTTCGCCTTCTTTTTTGGTCCAATTGGCAATGGTTACTTCTGTTACCGACTCGCCCACGGTTGGTACTTTCATCTCAATGGTTTTGGGGGCAGCGGCGGCCACGGGTGGCGCAGGTGCGGGCGCTGCTACTGCCTCAGCCGCCACTGGTGGAGTGGGTGCTACGGCTGCATTTGAAGTGGCCGTTTCGAGGGTACAAATCAGCCCGCCGATGGGTACTACATCGCCTTCTTGCGCTTTGATGTGCAGCACCCCTTCCGACTCGGCAGTTATATCAAACGATGCCTTGTCGGAGTCTAAGCTGCAAATTATTTCATCGCGTTTCACGGTTTCGCCTTCTTTTTTAAGCCAAGAACCAATGGTTACTTCGGAGATTGACTCGCCTACGGCCGGAACTTTTATTTCAACAGTTGCCATAATATTTTTTAAATAAATAGTCTTGGGTTATGGGTATTGGGTCGTGGGTATTGAGTCATGCGTATTGGGTTTAGTAAATACCCAATACGCAGTAACAAAAATGCCGTTATTCAAACGCTTGCTCAATCAAACGGGCTTGTTCTTTGGCGTGTATCTTGGCAAAGCCCACCGCCGTAGTAGCAGAAGCTGGCCGAGAAATAAGTTTGAGTTTTATGTCGGTGTATTCGCGCAGCAAAAATGTCCAAGCACCCATGTTGGCGGGTTCTTCTTGAATCCAGCACACCTCGGCTTTTTTGCTGTATTTTTCGAGCAGGGCATTGACTTGCTTCTTTGGAAACGGGTGCAACTGCTCGACCCGAAGTATGGCCACATCGCTACGTTGGTCTTTTTGTTGTTTTTCGTACAATTCGTAGTACAATTTTCCGGTACACAACAGCACCCGTTTTACTTTCTTGGCATCGGCGAAGCTGTCGCCGATGGTTTCTTGAAAACCCGTACCTGGGGCCAATTCGCTTAAATCTGAAACGCACAACTGGTGGCGCAACATAGACTTGGGCGACATGATAATCAAGGGCTTGCGGAAATGCCAGGCCAATTGACGACGCATGACATGGAACAAGTTGGCGGGCGTGGTGATATTGGCAACGATGATATTGTCGTCGGCGGCCAATTGCAAAAACCGTTCGGGACGGGCATTGGAATGTTCGGGGCCTTGGCCCTCGTAGCCGTGCGGTAGCAGCATCACCAGTCCGTTCATGCGCTCCCATTTGGTTTCGCCGGCGGCCACAAACTGGTCAATTATCACTTGTGTACCATTGGCAAAATCGCCAAACTGGGCTTCCCAAATGGTGAGTGCGTTGGGGTTAGCCATGGCGTAGCCGTATTCAAAGCCCAACACGCCGTATTCTGAAAGCAGCGAATTGTATATCTGAAACTTGGCCTGCCCTACTTGTATGTGGTCTAAGTTGCTGTATTCTTGGTCGGTGTCGGCGTTGTGCAACACTGCTTGGCGGTGCGAGAAAGTCCCTCTCTGGATATCTTGTCCGCTTAAACGCACTGTTTTGCCCTCCAAAAGCACCGACCCGTAAGCCAATAACTCGGCAGTAGCCCAGTTTACTTGTTTTTTTTCAAAAACCATTTGGGAGCGGTCTTTGATGAGTTTTTCGATTTGTTTCAAAGCCTTAAATCCTTCGGGGAGTGCTACCAAGGCTTTCCCTATTTTGGTCAAAACCTCCCCGCTTACGCCTGTTTCAGGCGATTTTTCAAAGTCGGCGGCTTCTGAACGTTGCATATCCAGCCATTCTTGTTCGAGTTTAGAGGGAATGTAAGGCAGTTGATTTTGCTTTACCGCGTCCAAACGCGCCTGCAACGTGGTCTTGAACTCTACTTCCATTTGCTCGGCCAGTTGCCCTGTTATTTCGCCTGCTGCCAACAGCTCTTTCTTGTAAATCTCCCGCACGTTGGGGTGGTTTTCAATCAAGCGATACATCCGAGGTTGGGTAAACTTGGGCTCGTCGGCTTCGTTGTGGCCGTGGCGGCGGTAGCACACCATGTCCACAAAAATATCGCGGTTGAAGCGCTGCCGAAATTCTACGGCCAGGTTCATACAAAACACAATGGCCTCGGGGTCATCGCCGTTTACGTGCAATACGGGCGCATCTACAATTTTGGCAACGTCGGTGCAATAAATAGAAGACCGCGCATCTTCAAAATCGGTCGTAAAACCAATTTGATTGTTAATAACAAAGTGAATTGTTCCGCCAGTTTGGTAACCTTTTAGGTTCGACATCTGCGTTACCTCATACACCACCCCTTGCCCCGCCACGGCGGCATCGCCGTGAATTAACAATGGAATCACTTTGTCGTAATCGCCGTCGTACATTCCATCGGCGCGGGCGCGGCAAAAACCTTCGATTACTGGATTTACTGCTTCCAAATGCGACGGATTGGGTGCCAATTTGAGCATAATATCTTTACCCGAAGCCGTTTTTACTTGGCTCGAAAAGCCCAAATGATATTTTACGTCGCCGCTCCCAAATACTTCGTCGGCATTGTTTCCTTCAAATTCATTGAAAACGTTTTCGTAGGTTTTCTGCATCGTGTTCACCAAAATATTCAAGCGGCCACGGTGCGCCATGCCAATCACGATTTCTTCTACGCCCATTTCGGCGGCTTTGTTGATCATGGTATCAAGCGCAGGAATGGTAGATTCGCCACCTTCAAGCGAGAAGCGTTTTTGACCTACAAAGCGCGTGTGCAAGAAATTCTCAAACACCACGGCTTCGTTTAATTTTGACAAAATGCGCTTTTTTTCTTCAATTGATGGCTCATAAACCAACGCTTCTTTTTCGATTTTGTCGCGCAGCCAGTTTTTGGCTTCGCGGTCGCGGATATACAGGTATTCAAAACCGATTTTGCCCGTATATATCTTTTGCAGGGCCGTTACAATTTCGCGCAGCGTGGCTGCACGGCCAAAGACCTCAATTCCCGCTTCAAAAACGGTATCTAAGTCTGCCTCGCTTAGTTTAAAGTCTTTTAGTTCCAAACGCGGTTGGCGGTCGCGGCGGGGCTTTATAGGATTGGTATTGGCCAACAAGTGCGCCCGCGAGCGATACCCACGAATGAGGTGAACCACTTCCATTTCTTTACGTACCTGCTCATCGTGCGAGCCTTTGGCAGTAGCGGGCAGTGGCGTTTGGCCGTTGGCGTGGCCATTTGCGTTTTCGTTATAATACTGCGAAAATTCAAATCCTTCAAAAAAACGCTGCCAACTCACATCTACGGAGTCTGGTTGCTGGCGATATTGCTGGTACAAATCTTCTACGTAAGCAGCCTCTGAATTGGCTATGTATGAGAACTTTTCCATTTAAAATTAACTGGTTTGAAACGACGGGCAAAGTTAAAGTATCCCATCGTAAATTTTTGCAAAAAAAGGTATTTTTACTATTATCTCTAAAAAAAATACTATTGACCAGGGTTTGGTCGTAGCGTTACGATTAATTCGTGGATACCTTTGCCCGCTCCTGGGATGTTGGAAGACGACACAAAAGAAAAATCTTCTACCCTACGCGAGGAATAAGCATAGCCCACTCTAAAATTTTTGGACAAGTCGTACTGTAATAACCCCTGCCAGTAGGTAGGAGTTCCTAAACGCACCGATAGTCCTGCCGTAAACTGTTCTTTGAAGCTGGCCAGTGCGTTAAAGTCTGCGCGCAGTTTGCCTTGCTCGGGCTTGGTAAGCAAAATAGAAGGCCGCAACAGTAGGTCATCGTTGGGAGCTATCTTGGCTCCAACTTGCACAAAAACAGGACGCTGATAATCGAGCAAACCTGATGCATAGCTGTACGTTTGTTTTAAAATTTCGGGCATTGAGATGCCTCCAAAGTAGTTTTCATCTTCGTAATGCACGCCCACGCCCGCGCTGGCGAGGGCTTTATTGACTGCTCCACCAAAGTTGAAGGCATCGCGCACAGGCAGCACGTTGATACCTCCCAACACCCCAATTGATATTTTTTGGGTTTCCGAAATTTTGTAATGGTAGGCCATCATGCCAAAAATAGCGGTATTGAGGCTCGTGCGGTCGCTGAGGCCTTGCAGTGCCAGCCCTATTTTGCCGTTGCTAACGGCACCGTCCATTGCAAACGACGACGTTACGGGCAAGCCCTGAATACCCGTTATGACTTGTTTTCGTAAAATTGCATTGAAATGAAAACTTTCGCGTGCGCCCGCGTAGGCAGGATTGATGGCCAAAGGATTGAGCAAGTACTGGGCAAACTGAACTTCGCGCTGGGCATAAACGCCAACGCAAACGAGCCAGCACAGTAAGAAGAAGGGTGTTTTTTTCATCTGGAATTACGTGTGAATTTTTTAACAACTGATTTGAATGCAATTATACAACAAAAAAGGGCAGAAGTTTTACAACTTCTACCCCCATTGATTAAGAACATAGTGTGTTTGCTTACAAACTCAAAATTTTGATTTCGGTGCGTCGGTTTTGCTGATGTTCTTCTTCGGTGCAGTTTACGCCGTCTTTGCATTGATTCATCAACAAGCTCTCGCCATAGCCAGCGGCCACTACCCGCTTGGCGCTGAGGCCTTTTTTGACCAAGTACGCTACTGCGGCTTTGGCACGCTTGGTAGAGAGTGTTTTGTTATACTTGGCAGACGAGCGGCTGTCGGTGTGCGAGCGAAACTCGAAGCGCATTTTGGGATATTTATTCATCAACGCTACCAGTTTGCCAAGCTCGGTGGCGGCATCGGTTCTGATGTTCCATTTGTTGAGGTCATAGTATATATTTTCAACTTTGATAATGTCGCCTTTTTCAAACATGGTAATATTGGCTTCCGAGTCGGTTTCTACCTTGGCTAATTTGTTGCCCATTGTGCCAAAATTGTCTTTTAATGCTTCGATGCTATAATCGCAGCCCGTTGGTACTTCAAACTGGTAGGTGCCGTCGGCACCAGTGGTGGCATCTTGAATGGTGCTGTCGCACTCATTGCGCAAAACCACTTTTACGCCAGAAATAGGCCTTTTGTCTTTTTGCGTAAGTACCGCTCCGCGCAGGGTAAAGGTTTTGAGTTTGGGTTTGACTTTATCAAGCGGTATTTCTAAGCGAGCGGGTTCGCTGTTGTCCAAATCTTTGGTAGTAAAGCTCAAACTGTTATTGAGATAGCCTTCATTCGATGCTTTGAATAGAAAGTCTGATTCGGCATCTAAGCACAGCCGCAGATTGCCTTCGGCATCGGTTGTAACGCTTTTGGGCTGCGCCTCACTCTCGCTTGTATTGGAGAGTTCTACGGTGGCATCGCTCAGAGGAGCTTTGGTTTCGGCATCAAAGACGTTTACAATTATATCTTGGCAGGGATTTAGGGGGCCTTGGCGCTCAAAGCGGTAGATGTCGTCGTCGGCACCGCCTCGGCGGCGGTTGCTACTAAAAAACCCACTCTTGCGTTCGGGGTCGGTTATGAGGCCAAAATCATCTTTGGGTGAGTTCACGGGTGCGCCCAGATTTTGGGCTTTTTTGGGTATTACGCCGTCAATGAGTTTGGCATAAAAAATGTCTAAATCGCCTAGGCCAGGATGCCCGTCAGAGGCAAAATAAAGGTCTCCTTTTTGATCAACAAACGGAAACATTTCGTTTCCTTTTGTATTGACAGATGGCCCTAAATTGAGCGGTGAAGACCAATTCCCGTTTTCGTACTTCACCACGTAAATATCCGTTCCACCAATGCCCCCAGACATATCCGATACAAAATAGAGCAATTTTTCATCTTTCGACAGGCTGGGGTGGCCTGTAGAGTATTCGTTGCTGTTGAAGGGTAGCTCTTGAATATTTTTCCAGTCTTCGCCTGCTATTTCTGCCGAGTATAGTTTTAGTTTATTGATACCTTCTTTGCTTTTCCCGTATTTACCGTTGTTATAATTGTTGCGGGTAAATAAGATTTTTTTGCCGTCTTTAAAAAACGTAACTGGCCCTTCGTGGTATTTGCTGTTGATAGATTTGCCTGCATTTTTTGAAGCAACTGTTGCTTCTTGCAACAGCTCCACGGTCTTTGCATTTGGTGGCGAGGGGCTTCCTATTGTCTTGGTATCGTTGGCAGTAGGGCTGGTATAGAAGTCGTTTCCTACGTTATAAGAATGCGGTTTTATTTTGGTTGCAGCTGCGGTTGAGCCGCCCAGCTTACTGGTTTTTTTCGACCCAATTGCCGACAAATCGGGCAATTCGTACAGGTCTAAGAAAGGTGTTTGGTTCCAACTAAATACCCGCTTTACATTGACACCTTCGTTGCGAGCTGACACAAACATCAATCCTTTCTTATAAAAAGTGGGACTAAACTCGGCTCTATTTGTATTGATATCCAAATATTCTATGGTATAACTTGACGCATTTTTGGTCAATTTATCGACGTTAGCGTAAATTTTAGAAAACCCTTTCCCTCGTTGGTCTTCCATCTGAGATTGGTCATATTTTTCATAAAAGTCTTTGGCTTCGTTGTATTTGCCGTTACTGGCCAGTACTTGGGCCAAATAGAGGTAATCGTTGGGCGTTGCGCCACTGGCCGCAAGCAAGCGATAAACGCGCTCGGCGTTTTGGGTATCTCGAATTTGACGATAGCTGTAAGCAAGATTTGTCAGCACGTCGCGAGTGGCAGCGTCTTTTGATGAGGTTTTAAGTGCCTGTTCGTACAGTTCGGCGGCCTTGGCGTAGGCTAAGCCTGCAAACTGCTGGTTTGCTTGCCCCAATGTGGATTGACTTCTTGCTTGATTGATTCCTAAGCCTACCCAAAGGAACGCAAATATGTAAACAAAATATTTCATTTTTAAAATCCTATTTTAAAAATCGAAAAAGGTACAACCTCGTCAAAAGATTATGCAGCTTTCACGAAGACGTACCTTTTTCAATTGGAAACCGAACTGTAATACTTTTAGAAATAACGCGGTGTCAAGATTTTGCTCTTGCTGAAGCCAAACTCGTAGCGCAGCATAATTTCGTGGGTAGGTATATTTAAAAATTGGCGACTTTGGTTGAGCCTGTTTCTGGTCCAGTCGTAAGAGTATCCCAGTCTAAATTGGTCTGACAGTTGGAGTTCAATCATACCTACGAGCGCGTCGCCGGCCAGTACATTTCCGTCTGGCTCTTCTTGGATTTGGCCTGCATAAGTACTAAAGCGATTGTGGCGATAAGAAACCCCGAATGCAATGCGGTCGCTGAACCACAAGTTTAAATTACCATCTAACGAAAGTGGTGCCCCGTTTACGTATTTTACGAGCATCGAAGGCTTCAATTTAACGTTGTTACGTCCAATTACGAAGCCCATCATTCCGTAAAAATGGCGGCGTACTTTGGCTTGCTGGCTACCCATGCTGTTTTCGCTTAAACTGTTTTCAATCAAATAAGGCACAGATACGCCCAAATAAGAGCGGTCGTTGCTCAAATAGATTCCGGTGCCGAAGTTGGGCAGAATTTTAGTAAAATTCGCCGAAAAGGCAGGGTCGGCTTGGCTACTACCCAGATTTGCGTTTGTCAAGTCCCAGCGAAAACTGGTAGCACCACCTTGCAAGCCAAGTGCCAATGTAGAACGCTCTCCCAACTTAATGCGAAAGGCGTACGAAAGCATACCGCCTGTCCAAGTTTCAAGACCTACGCGGTCGTTGAAGAGTTGCACACCAAGACCTACACGTTCGCGATTTACGGGCATATCGAGGGTAAAAGTAGCGGTTTGCGGGGCTCCTTCAAGTCCTCCCCATTGGTTGCGGTAGAGTGCGGTGGCACTTAGTACGTCGCGGCTACCAGCATAGGCGGGGTTTAGCGCCATCATGTTGAACATGTACTGCGAAAACATTTTGTCCTGCTGGGCTTGGACTTTATTGCCGCCGGCCAGTGAGGCCAGCAGCAATAACAGTGTCCACTTTTGTTTGATGAAATTCTGCATTTTTCTTAGCGATTAATGGTCATGAACCGACATTGTCTTTTGATTTCCGAACCGTTTGCATCTTGTAAGATAACGTTGTAGAAGTAAGTTCCTACGGGCAATCCTTGGTTGTTGGCAGTAACTCCCACGTTGGCAGTGCCGTCCCAATCGTTTTCGTAGTTATTATTTCTGTACACCAAGTGCATCCAGCGGTTATAGACTTCAGCTACAACTTTCGTGCCAGATGGATGACGAATCACAAATTTATCGTTGATACCATCGCCATTGGGCGAGAAGCCTTCTGGAACAAACAAGTCGCCTCCCTCAGATGAGATAACTACTGGAGTTGCCTCTGCTTCTGACAATTCGGTTGGGTCGCTGTTGCCGTTTGTATCTGGGTTCAAACCATTGTTAGAAAGGTCGCGCACCGTATTTGTACCTGCCAAAGCCGAAGCAATCACTTGGTTTAGATATGGTGTCAAGCGTCCATCAGAGGTTACATTTACGGTAAAAAACAGTGAGTCCAAACGCCCACCAGACAAGCTGCTCTGCTCGGCTATGAGAAGGTTGAAGTCGCGTACACCGTCAAAGCCTGGATTGATGCGTAGTTCGCTCAAATCGCTTGCGGTAGGCGTACCTACTACTCGGAAACTCGCGCCATTAAGTTCGTTGAATACTTTCGAGAGGGTATCTTGCACTTGAACGTTGCTCAATAAGCCACTGCCAAAGTTTTTGATATAAACGCGGTAAGTAATATTGAACGTACCATCTCCTTGGCGCACTGTGTCTTTGACCGACAACGCTACGCCGATGAAACCACGACCAGGTATTGAGTTCAACGTGATTGGCGTTGGCACATTGCTTGTGCGTGGGTCTAAGGTTCCGTTTGGATCAGGATTGCTACCTACTGTTGAGGTATCGGCGGCAATTACCCCTGTTTGGGTTTTACCAATACCGATTGCAATGTTATTGAAAACATTGACGCTATCGACAGATACCACCGTTACAGTTACTGATAGGTTGATTGTCCGCGTGATGCCCTTAGGAAGTGTGCTTAACGAGTCAACCAAAAGGTTAGTCAATAAGCCTACACCACGGTAGGTAGTATCTATTACGAAGCCAGCGTCGGCAGTTGCCGAAGGTATGCCACTGATTACAGCTTTCGTACCAAATGTTTTGTCCAAATCGTCAGTTATTCGTACATTAGTCAAATCAGTTGTACCCAAGTTGGTTACACTAATGACGTAAGGAATTTTGTACTTGCCGCTACCCAAGGCTTCGGGTATTCCAGCCGATTTTGCCAAACCAATCAAAGTACTTGGTAAGGTAAATGATACTGGCGTTTTGCTATCTACTGGTTGGTTCACCACAACTCCACTGTTAGAATTGTCTTTCACGTTAGTTGCGCCATTCTGACCGCTGGCTGTTACACTACCTGGGAAGGTAGAAGTGCTGCCGTTTGGTTGAATATTGACAACAATCGTAACCTTTTGTTCCTGTTCTACTTCTAATGTTCCACCTGTTAAGATGTTTTTATCGGTAGTACCATTGTATGCTGGATTTGACACCAGCGTACTTCCTGAGCTTACGGTTGGCGTACCCACGACGGTGTAAGTAGCAGGTGACAAGATGGCATTGGTGAGGCTATCGGCTACTTGAACGTTAGAGAGCGGCACATTACCAGTGTTCTTAACGGTAATCAGGTAGGTTACGTTGTAGCTGTTTTCACCTTTCTTCTCGATATTATCAACTGCCAATGACACCCCAATTTGTGGATTAGGTGCGTTGGACTTGGTAGTATCTGTGGGCAGTACTGCAGGATTAGGAAAGACGCGGGTTATTGAAGCTGACCCTCTGTTATTGATGAGGTTTGGATCGACTTGATCAAGGTACGTAATGGCAGCGTTGTTTACTACCACCACTTGTTGCCGATTACGGTTAGTAACTTTACCAATTACGGTCAATGTTACGCTGTCTTTGGCGGCAAGGTTAGCAATGCGTGCTACCAATGTACCATTTACGTTTTCCATGCCAGGCGATGAAACCAAGTCCAACACGCCTGGGAAGAAGTCTTTAACGTCCACGTTGGTGGCGTTGTCTTTGCCATTGTTTTTAACTACAATGGTATAAGTGATTTCTTCTCCCGTTGTTGCTGACAACTGGTTTACTTTCTTGGTCAGACTTAAGTCAGCGCGCGAGGTATCTCTGGCACAATCAAATATCTTGACTTCGATTAATGCGCCGGTGCTGTAACAGGCACTACCGATCAATTTATTGAAAGCATAGTATGTACCAGCAGACACTGCGGTTGGAGTAGCTACCAGCGGGGCGTTTTTATCGTTCGTAGTTCTAAACTCAACCCCAATATTTCCGCCGGTTGAGATAGGAAACGACCTGGTGAGGTCTCCCGTTGTGGTTGGGCAAACATTGCGAATATTATTTGCCATTGGAGCGGCGATGTCTGTCACTCTAACCACTACCGATGCCGAATTAACTGAGCAGCAGCGTCTTGCATCTACCAATTGGTAATAATAAGTACCTGGCTCTGTTACTTCCAATTCAGACTTAGCAGAGGCGAAGAACAGCAATTCGCCATTTTTGAACCACTTGTACTGGTAGCCTGTTTCGCTTGCTTTCAAAACTACCTTGCTTCCTTTGCAAATGGTAATTGTTGAGGGCATTGTATCAGATTTGGCTACGCCATTTATAAGTATCTGCGGACGGAATTTGATTCCTTCAAACACCAACTTCATTCGGGCTACACCTGCTGTGCACGAGCCTGCGCCATCTGGGTCGTTGGTGGTAAGGGTGAGAATGGTCTCACCCCTTATGATTTCGTCAATCGTTGGATAATACGTTGCGTCTAATGCAAGGGCGTTATCAAATCTACCTGAGCCATTGGTTGACCAAATGGCACCTGTTGCTGCTCCGCCTATTTTACCACTCAATTTATAAGTCAGAGCGGCACAAATTACGGCATCTGGACCAGCGTCGGCAGTGGCAGGATTTGTTTTGCAAGGCACATCTTGGCAAGGCGTAATCAACACACTTACTGCAACTGCTGCACTGTAGCAACCACTTGCTGTACGGTAGAAGGCGTAGTAAGTACCACTGGTTCCTACTGCACTTGGGTTTGATACCAGCGGTGAGCTTGGCGATGTAGTGGTGCGGAACTCGAGCGTTAAAACTGATGGTATGCTCTTCACAGCTTTGGCCAAATCTACGGTAGTAAACGGACAAGCATTTGCCAAACCAACCACTTCCGGAGCTATTACTTTTGCCCCTACTGTTACCGTAACGGGATTAGATGGAATACTCTTACAGTTGTTAGACGTGCAACATACCACTGTGTACGTAGCGGTCGTAGCAGGATTAATGGTGATAGATGCTCCTACTTGGTTGTTTGACCACTGGAAGAATCCAGCGCAGTTTCCAGTTGCTGTCAGTGTTACCGACTCACCGAAGCAAATGCTTGCGGCTGTAGTTGCGACAGTTGGTTTTTCTGGGTTACCTACTGTTATCGTACAAGCACTCGAAGCCGAACTTTCACAAGTGCCTACTTTGCATTTTGCAGTGTAGGTAGCAGTTGCTTCTGGGCTTACTGTTATTGTAGCACCCGTTGCTCCTGTTGACCAAGTTACTGTACCAGCGCAGCCTTCGGCAGTCAGTGTTACTGATTCGCCTCTGCAAATATTGGTAGATGAGCAAAGCAAGGTTGGGGCAGCTACTTTGGTTACGGCTACTGTTACAGAGTTTGAAACAGTACTCTTTACATTAGTAGCGCACGCACAAACCGCAGTATAAGTAGTAGTACCCATTGGGCTTACGTTGATGCTTGCACCAGTTGCGCCAGTTGACCATTCTACTGTACCCTCACAACCTCTGGCCGTGAGTGTTACGCTACCACCTTCACAAATCACGCTCTTATCGGCTGAGATAGAGGGGGCGCGGCAGGTACTTACTGTTACTGTTACAGTGCCTGTGGTTGAGCAAGCTCCCTTCATACAAGTTGCAGTGTAAGTGGCGGTCGTTGAAGGACTCACTACAATGCTTGCACCTGTCATGGTATTAGACCAGATAATTTCTCCTTCACAACCTGTTACTGTCAGTATTGAATTCTCTCCAACAGTGATGATTGGCTTGCTTGCCGTAACAGTGATGGCAGGGAGTGGCGTTACTGTGATTGTATAGTGGTTAGATATTACACTCTCACAATCGCCTACTTTGCACTTGGCGGTGTAAGTAGTGGTAAACGTTGGCCTTACTACGATGGCAGCTCCGGTTTGACCTGTTGACCAAATTACGGTGCCTGCGCAGTTTTTCACTTCAAGTGTTAAGGCTTCGCCTGGGCACAATTTATCTGTGCTGCAAATTACCTCTGGTTTTTCAGGAGCAGGTACTACTGTTACAGTTGCTGAACCTGGTCTGCTTTCACACACACCTACTTTACAAATTGCGGTGTAAGTAGTGGTAGAAGCAGGTTTTACAACAATTGATGTTCCAACTGCACCAGTACTCCACGTAATGGTACCACCTGTGCATCCTGATGCTGTCAGGGTTACTTCTGTTCCGGCACACACTGTTGAAGCAGGGCTTACTGTAATGCTTGGCGGAGTTGTGTTGTTTCCAACGCTTACCGTTACACTACCTGGCGCACTGTCGCACCTACCTTCGGCATTTTTACAAGAAGCCGTGTAGGTAGTAGTAGTGGCAGGTGTTACCGTAATAGAAGCACCTGTTGCCCCCGTACTCCATGTGGTCGTTCCCGTGCAGCCTGTGGCAGTCAAGGTTACTGTTTCGCCAGCGCAGATGCTTGGTTTAGAAGCAGTAACTGTTGGTGCTACGCCGTTGGTGTTCACTGTTATTTTTATTGTGTTTGAAACGCGGCTTTCGCAAGTTCCTACTTTACAAATTGCGGTATAATCGGTAGTTGCGGCTGGTGTTACAGAGATACTGGCTCCAGTTGCACCATTCGACCACACAATTGTACCAGCGCAAGTGCTGCTACTTACCGATAGCGTGGCTGATTCGCCAGCGCAAATAAGCGTTTTGTTGGTTGCAATTATAACTGCCGCAGGGTTGCCCACCGTTATTGTTAATGGATTTGAATTACCACTCGTACAAATACCTACTTTACACGTTGCAGTGTAGGTAGTTGTAAAAGCAGGGCTTACTACGATGCTTGCACCAGCAGCCCCATTTGACCATTGTACGGTTCCTTCGCAACCTCTGGCTGTCAGTGTTACATTGCCTCCACCACAGATTGCCGTTGATGGACTGGCACTAATTACTGGTGCAGCAAGTGTTTCAACTGTAATGGTGTAAAGTCCTGAATTAGCACTCTTACAACCGTTTACATTACAAACTGCTGAATATGAAGCCGTTACCGCTGGATTAACTACAATGGCAGCGCCCGTTTGGCCGGTTGACCATTCAACTACGCCTGCGCAGTTTTTCACTTCGAGTGTTAAGGCGCTACCTGGACATACTTTCGTTGCGATAGAAGTTATCACTGGCCTTTCTGGCCCTGGTGTTACCGTGATAGTAACGCTGGCTGGTGCGCTAACACATGTGCCAATCTTACAAGTAGCGGTGTAAGTAGTGGTGGTATTCGGTGCTACTATAATTTGAGCTCCTGTTGCACCTGTACTCCACATAATTGTACCCGCACAATTGGTAGCTGTTAGGGTAGCATTGTTGCCAACACAAATCGTTGAAGACGGACTCACCACGATAGTTGGGGTAGTTGGCGAATCCACGTAAATAGTTATTCCGTTTGAAGGTACGCTGCTGCATTGGCCTTTCTTACAAACTGCCGTGTAGGTAGTTGTCGTATTTGGGCTAACTGTAATGCTTGCACCCGTTGCGCCATTCGACCACACAACCGTTCCTCCTTCGCAGCCTATTGCGGTAATGATCGCGCTACTTCCAGGGCAAATCTCCGTTACGGCGCAAGCCAATACTGGCGGTGCGATTATTGGACAAATTGTCCGAATTATGATGGCATCGCGGTCGTCTTCGGTGTTGTCATAACCGTTGTTTGGCGTTGAATCAACATCTGTTTGGTCTTGCTTGCTCACCTGTGCTTTCACTATCAACGAGCCTTCGCCTGTTGCTTTCGCTTTGAAAGTCAAGATGATTGAACCACCCACTCCAATGGTTGGAATATTGGTTGAGGTGAGTATGTTGCCAGAAAGTGAGAAATTAGCACTTGAAACATACTGCAAACCAGCAGGTAGCAAGCTCTTCACTTCTACGTTAGTGGCTACGGCTGGGCCGTCATTTCTAACTGTAATGGTGTACGTTAATTCTTCATCTATTGCAGGCGTTGTGTTTGACACGCCAATCGTTAGGCTCAAATCAACCAGTAAAGGCTCGCATGGTCTGATGGTCAACATCAACAATGCACCGTTGCTGTACTCACCACATGCTGCTCTTTCAAATATATAGTAGTTGCCCGAAGTTTTCACACAAGTTGGGTCAGCTACTTTTGTTGAGGCAAAGTTTGCTGCAGTTGGGTCACTTGAAGTATGTATTTCAAATGTTCCACCTGGGGTGCGAACTACACTCTTAATGAAGCTGAGTATATTGACACAACCATTTGCTGGACAAATTACCGTTTCAGGACCACCACAAGTTGGCGTTGGCGGTATTTCGCATGGTACTTTTACGGTAATATCCTCGTCGTCGTCGTCGTCTTCTCCTTTATCCACTCCATTGTCTGGGGTCGAGTCTAGATCGGGCTGGTCTGACTTGGTTACTTGAGCAAAGTTCTTAACCACGCCCAAATTGGCGGTTACTTTCGCTCTGAATGTGAATACCGCCGAAGCGTCTTTCTCAATCTTGGCTGCTGTGCCTGTTAAGACACCCGCCGCAAAAGAAGTATTGGCAGAGCCTGATACATATTCTAATCCTGCTGGAAGCACATCTTTGATTTCTACATTCGTAGCAGCGGCAGGGCCAGCGTTTCTCACTGTGATTGTGTAAGTAATTTCAGCACCTTTTTCTGGTGTTTTGTTGCTTACGGTCTTCAACAAGCTCAAATCTGCTTTTGGTACGTCGCATGGTTTGATGGTTACTATCAATAATGCCGCGTTGCTGTACAAACCACAACCTGCTTTCTCGAACAAGTAATATTTGCCTGACTTACAAGCCCTACCGTCTTTGATTTCGGTGGCTTTGCTTGGGTCTGAACCATCAAACCACATAAACTTGCCGCCCTCAGTACGTATTTGACTTTCAATATACTTCATCAAATCTACGCATTGCTCAGGGCAATCGTTTATGGCCTCGCCACCACAAGTTGGCGTTGGCGGTATTTCGCATGGTACTTTTACGGTAATATCCTCGTCGTCGTCGTCGTCTTCTCCTTTATCCACTCCATTGTCTGGGGTCGAGTCTAGATCGGGCTGGTCTGACT
>Ga0335394_10000954_pt1 | contig 32054 bp, 24 predicted proteins | sample MAT03_FD_205741 | JGI IMG/M metagenome (GOLD analysis project Ga0335394, IMG submission 205741) | Freshwater microbial communities from Lake Fryxell liftoff mats and glacier meltwater in Antarctica - MAT-03 (spades assembly) (version 2) ...
GCTTCCTTACAGAATTTTGCAAAAATAACAAATCTGAGCAGGTGCATCTTTCTAAAGAAACCAGCAAATTCATGCTCGAATATGCATGGCCCGGAAATATCAGGGAATTGAAGGCTGTGATGGAACGCGCTGCTCTTCTTTGCGAAAACAATACCATTCAAATAGATGACTTAATGTTTATTCAAGCATAAAATATAATTATGTTTAACAAAAAACCCTGCTCAATTGAGCAGGGTTTTTTGTTGGCAGCAATTTATTTAAAGAACCGAAAATGCAAAAAATGAACATTTTTACACAAAACCTTACAAATGTAAGGTTTGCAATGGTGAAAATGAACCCTATATAAAAGGTAAAGTTTAATAGATATTGAGAAAAGAGATGTGATTACGGAACACCTTTATGAATCCTAAGAAATCAAATAAACAAAAAAATTCGCAACGTCAGCGTTTTACGCTACGGATGACAATTATAGCAGGTATTTCACTTGCTACAGTTGCTGCAGGCATATTTTTCTACATCCAAATAACGAAAACCGAGACAACAAAAGCAGAAGGGGGTCAAGTCATTACACAAGATCAACTTCCTGTTGAAATGGTGGTAGATCAAATGGTGATTGCCATGCCCGATACAAACAATAGAAACGGAGCACGTTACAAAATTGCAAAGCCACTATCCCTTACCCCTCAAATTTCGAAATAAATATGGGGCCAACATCTACTCTATCTTTCGCATTGTTTAAAAATTCTCTCACAATACGTTTTGTTTTGTTGGTATTGTGTATTGCAGTCAGCATTACCCATGCATCAGCAGTAACAAGAATATCAATAAATTCAGGAAATATTTCAAATCCGACTACCTGGCTGCCAACAGGTGTTCCGGTTGCAGGAGATATTCTTATAATTCAAAACAACCACATTATTACCGTTAATATTGACATTACTATTCAATCGGTGACCATCGACGCCAGCGGAAGTTTAAAATGGTTGGCTAATAAAAAACTGACAATTAACAGCGGGTTTATTGTGAATGGCACGGCAGAAATAATTGATGGCAATATTGAACTCCTACAAAATAATGGCTTCTTCAAAATTGGAGATACCGGAACTGTCATATGGCAACCATTAGATAATACCTCAAATGGAGCCACACTTTTCACCAAAGGGAAAGAAGAATTTCACCCTACCAGCACACTTGTAATCAACAAATGGTATAATTATAATAGCGTACCACTGGGTTCGGTTGTAAGTGGCAATTTCGGGAATTTAAGTGTTACTACTTTATCAAACGGCTTGTTATTCGAATGGAATCAGAACAATGAATTTGAGACTCATCAGATACTTGGCAAATTCACTATTGATCAGGGTTGGATTGTTTTAGATAAATCAGGTGCGATTTCGAATACTTTTATTGAAGAAATATATTTGAAAAACGTAAATTCTTACTTAGACATCCATTCAGGAACACATAGCGGATCATTTAAGATTATCACAAATTCATTAACCAACATTGGTGGAACGATGAATGGAATTTACAATGGCGATGGCAACATAGAGCTTGTTGTGGATGGTGATGTCCTTAATCTTGGAAATATAGAGTTGATTTACAATTCTGGTGTGCAGGGTATATCTAATGGTGATTCAAAAATACGGGTGAGCGGCCATTATAAACAAACACATGGTGATTTCAGAGGCATTTTTAACCTCTCATCAAATTCAGCAGGAATAGTTGATATGGAATTTGGTTCCATGGAGTTAACCGGTGGTATTTTTATGGCACATTATGCTTGTCACACAAACAACAACACTTCAAAAATTGTGGTTAATAACGATGTAACAATTGATTATATCAACTCGAGTTCTAAATTCAGAGGAAATGGTTTAAATTCCTTGTCGGGAACAAAGAGTAATAATAAACTGGATTTCGAAATTAAAGGAAATTTAATTGTAAAGGGAAATCCAATAGCTGAATTCACAACAAGCGGAAGCACCGGTATTGAAAATGTAAAAATCAAAGGACTTGTAGACTTCATTGGATGTACTGTAAATTTCAATTACGGAGACCATCAATCAACACTTGAATTTGAAGAAGTGGTCACAGTAAAAGGTAGTGAAGTTAACTTCTCAAAAACCGAGGGCACATTAGTCGCAACTTTTGAATCTGATTTGAATATTGAATCTGGAATTATAAATATTAAATCTGCCAAAGGATCGGGAAATGTACATGTAGAAGGAAATTATAGTCAGTCCGGTGGAACATTATCTTTACATAACAACACAACCACAGGAACTTCAAATGCAGTTTATATGACTGTTAATGGGGACTTTACAAACATATCAGGAACCTTCACCTTCGACAAAAACAATTCTTCCACAATAGCACACATGCTATCAATTAGTGGTGAAAAATTTACAGTTGGCGGTCAAGCTGTCATAAACAGTGTTGTTTCTGCGGTGAATCCCATTTATGGAATCATTTACTATGATCGTACCGGCCTTACCTCCTACTATGAAAATAGCAGTTCAGCGAAAATTCAAAACCTGAAACAAGTTGTTAGTTCGGGATGTACATTAAAGATTGCAGCAGGAAATATGCAATCGGCCTCCTCAAATATACTTGTTACCGATATGATAAAAATTACATCGGGAGGAACGATTGATGCCGGTACACGACAAATATATTCAAACTCTGTAGGCTTATACTCTGGAATCACAGTTTTAAACGGTGGTAAAATAACGACCACTCATTCTGAAGGTTTGTATAATGGAACTGCCAATGCCACAATAAAGGCCAATGGCAATATGAACTATATTTTGCAACCATTGAGTACTATTGAATACAATAGCTCCGGTAACCAGATAGTATCGGGAACAGGAGTGGGAACTGCGCAATCAACCGATCAGCAATATGGAATTCTACGTATCAATAAACCTTCAGGTGTTGGAAAATTAAATGCTTCAGGAGTTGTAGTAAGAAAAGCCTTAGATCTTATTAAGGGCGAATTGCAGTTGAACGGATACAATATAACAATCCTTTCAGGAGTCACAGATGCCATAACAGCCAATGAAGGATTCATTAAAAGCGAGACCAATGCATCCAATCAGCATGGATTGGTAATTTGGAAAAATATAGAACAAGGTACACATACCATTCCATTTGGAACTACCACCGACAAAAAACTTCCATTAAGTTTTGAACCTATAAGCGGCCTTGGATTAGATTTCTCGGCATCAACCCGATCTTCCGCAAAAGATAACAGACCCTTACCATCCGGAATTTCAAACATCAATTTGAATAATAACGATGTTAGCAATGAACGAGTAATCGACAGATGGTTTCACATAAATGCAACGGGCATCAACGCAAATATAACACTCACCTATTTACCTTCCGAAAACACGACTACTCAAAGTGTAGCTAACAGTAATTTCTCAGCTATGGCCTGGAAAAATGCTCAGTGGAACATCATCGGTGGAAATGGAATAGGAAACACATTACAAACAGGAACGGTGATTGTTAAAAATAATTCATCATGGGGGAATTTGCTACTGGTATCTAATGAAACACCGGAGCCGGCTGATATCTTGACTTTCGAGGCCATCCTAAAAAGCACACAAGTAGACATCAAATGGATTTCTATTCCAAATGCAATTGTAACTAATTATACAATTGAAATATCAACCAATGGTTTCAATTTTACTGAATTAATTACAGTAGATGCAAAAGCTGCTTCATCATCATCAATAACCTACTCCGAAAAAGATCTTTCTCCCAAAAAAGGAACATCCTATTACCGTTTACGACAAAATAATGCCGATGGCGATTACAAATACTCAAAAAATGTAAAAATTGAAAATCTGGAAAGCAAAGCTTCAAGTTTTGAACTCATTTCAGTTGGACCAAATCCTTTTAGCACCGGATTTACAATTAAGTGGGAACTGGCTGATGAAGCAATAATAGATATAAAGCTTACAAGTACCAACGGCCAGGTTGCAATAAAACAAATAGTTAACAGTATACCGGGAGTAAACACTCATCTCATAAATGATGTTGAAGACATTGTTTCGGGAATATATATTCTCACAATAACAGATGGCAAAACCATCAAAAATTTAAAATTATTTAAAAATTAATTACTAAAATAAAAATTCCTATGGGAAGAAGATCGTTACGAAACAGACAAAAAATGAGGACCATGAACCGCATGGTTTTCGTTGTTGCAGGTGCATCCCTTATGGGGCTCGCAGCCTATTTCACATTCTTTATTAACACCACCCAGGTAACTACGTCAACTGCAGGTTTGCATAAAAATATGATGCTGGGTTACGATATCAACAACGGTGATGTGATAGTAGCATATGATTGGGATAATGGCGATTTGCTCAAGGCAGAAATTGGTCCTGATGCCATTGCAATATCCAAAGAAGCTATTTGTGCCATTGGTGGGACAGAAAATACTAAAGCACTCAGTCCCGGAAAAAGCGGACAACCACTCAATTTTGAAATCCCTGCAGTGAGGGAACTCAATCTAGGAGGTATCGATATGAGTGTTGATTACAGAAAATCGGAAGAAAATTGTGAACTCTTTACACGTGGTTCAAATTTTACAATGGGTGTTAAAGATGGCAATATAGCTGTTTCCTATAAATTGAAAAATAAGAATAAAAAAACTATTTCTATTTCAGAAGTTACCAGATATGAAATTCCTGCCGATGATGAATTCAGAAACTATCGATTTATTTATGATCCTGTTAAAGGAAGATCTGAAATATTCGTGAATAATGTTACTATATGGAGTCATGAAGATGATCCGGAAAGTGTGATGGTATGGAAAGAGAAAGAAAACCTTATCGTTGGTAAAAATTTGAAAGGTGATGGAACAGATAAAGCATTTATCGACAATGTACTTATCAAAGCCACTCAACAAATTAACGAAATGCCGGTAACATTATTAAATTTTGAAGCAAAAGCAGAAAGTAATTATGTGATGGTTTCATGGTATACCGCTTCTGAAACCGAAATTGATTCTTTCATTGTAGAAAGGTCAATGGATGCTAAAGAATTTATGGAGGTAGGCAGGTTAAAAGCTAACGGAGGACCTGATAAACTGACAGCTTATGCAATAGTTGATAAAAGTCCAAATACCGGACTTGCCTATTATCGACTTATTCCGTCCAACAAACCTTTGAAATCGATGACAATATCAATGATAGGTTACAAATACAAGGGAGCAGAGGGAGATCTAAAACTTAGTGATGTTCCGGTAACGGAAGAAACAAAGAACTAAATATATAAAAATAAATTTAAGAGCCCGGGAAGCAATTTCCGGGCTCTTTTAGTTTTAATAGGCTGGTAAAAATTTGTAACTATCATACAAAAATAAATAGTAGCTTTACCCTTGAAATATTTTGTGATATGTCGAAAAATGAGTTGGTAATTTACAGATCGTCAGCAGGTTCAGGTAAAACATATACCCTTGTTTTTGAATACCTGAAGTTAGTGCTGCAAAACCCAACACTATACAGGTCCATTCTCGCAATAACCTTCACCAACAAGGCCACCGAGGAAATGAAGTCCAGGATTGTGGAGGCACTTGTTTCTATTGCCGAAAACCTGGAGCCTGAACTACAAAAGTCAATTCATGAGCAAACAGGCATTCCAATTCAACAACTTCCTGCCAAAGCTGGCCAGGTAATTGAAAATATATTACATGATTACTCCGGGTTCGCTGTTTCTACTATCGATAGCTTTTTCAGTAAGATGGTACGCTCACTTGCCAGAGAATTACATTTACCCTTACGGTTCAATATTGAACTCGATATTACATCGGTGATAAGTGAAATTACCTCCATGCTTTTTGATGATATATCGAAAGACCCCTGGCTTCGAAAATGGTTGCAGAATTTTGTATTTGATAAACTGGAAAATGAAAAAGGTTGGCAAATTGAAAAAGAGATTCATAAAATTGCACAACAACTTTTCGATGACAAATACCGAACGTTATTTTCAGATGGCATTAGAAAACCTGAAAATGAATTGATTGGTGAATTGAAAAAGCTGATCCATGATTATGAAAATAAAATGATGTTGTATGGAAAACAATTCTCTGATATCGCTGCAGAGAATAATTTAATGGTTGAGGATTTTCATTATGGTAAAACCGGTGTTGCTAATTATTTCATTAAAATTCGACAGAAAGTAAAAGACAATGACTATTTGCCGGGAAAAAGATTTTTAGATGCAGCAGAATCGGAAGACTTGTGGGCAGCAAAAAAATCGCTTCAAGCAGATGTTGTTAAAAGTCTGGCGATTTCGAAATTTATGCCCCTAGCAAATGAAATTCTGAAGTTAATAAAAAATGAAAATGCCAGGTACAAAGGAGCTCTTGCCGTGATAGCAAACGCTTATGAGGCAGGAGTTATAGGTGCATTGGATGAAAAATTAAAAGTCTTCAGAGATGAGAATGAAATAGTGTTGCTTACGGATACCAACAGAATTCTGAGCAGAGCCATAAGTGGACAGGATACTCCATTCATCTATGAAAAGAGTGGCAACAGATACAGCCATTTTATGCTTGATGAATTTCAGGATACCTCCGATTTTCAGTGGCAAAACCTCGCTCCATTGATTGAAAATTCAATTGGTTCCGGTAACTATACCCTTATTGTAGGTGATGCAAAGCAATCAATTTATCGTTGGAGAGGCGGCAATATGAATTTGCTGTTGAACGGAATAAAATCGCAGTTTAAACACTTTGATGAAATTACACGAACGTTACGACTTGAATCCAATTACCGTAGCCGGGAAGTAATTGTGTCATTCAACAATAAATTTTATTCCAAAGCGCCTTTCGCACTTGATCTTCAAATAGAAGAGGGCACACCGGCTAACGCCTACAATTCAAAGGATATTACCCAGGAGTGGAAAAAAGGAGAAGTGAATGATGGGTATCTTAAAATAATTCTTTACGAAAATAAAAACAAAAAGAAAAAACATGTTGGTAGTCACGAAGAAAATGAAGAAGATGCAAGTTGGAAAGAACATGCATGCATGGAATCTTTGTTAACATTGCAAAAACTTTTTGAAGCAGGGTATGAGCCCGGCGATATTGCTTTCCTCACCAGAAAAAATTCCGATGCAAAAGAGATCACTACCTTTTTGCTTAACAACGGAGTCGATAAGATTATTTCTCCGGAGTCAATGCAGCTATATCATTCACCAAAAATTTTGTTTTTGGTAAACCTGCTCTCCTTCATCAACAATCAGCAGGATCAGATTGCACTGGCACACATCAATTATTACTGGAATATTGTATGTCAACCGGAAACGGCTCCTGAGCCCGACAATTTATTTTCACGACGCAAATATGAAAATATACAAACGTTACCAGATGCATTTACAAAAAGATTGCTTGAGTTTAGAAAAATTCCTCTCTATGAAGTGGTGGAAGAGTTGTTGATTATTTTTAAATTAAATACAAATCCGGAGGCTTTTACCCAGCGATTCCTCGACTTAATATTAGAATATTCATCCTCCAATCCTTCCAATATAAATGATTTTCTTTTGTGGTGGGATGAGAATCTTGAAAAAGATAATTGCTCGGTAATTGTTCCTTCTGGAGAAAATGCTATTCGGGTAATGAGTATTCATAAATCTAAAGGATTGCAATTCCCGGTTGTAATTATACCATTTGCCGATTGGTCGCTAACTCCACATAAAGAGCAAACCATGTGGGTGAGTAATGATCAGCCACCTTTTAATTCCGTTCCTGCGCATCCGGTAAGGGTTAATAAGAAACTTGAAAGTTCTATTTTTGAAGAGGATTTCGATCAGGAAGTATTGATGAGCAAAATGGATAATTTGAACATGCTTTATGTAGCCACTACCAGAGCGGAAGAGCAGTTGTATATTTTCGCACAGCTGCCAAAAGAATCATCAAACAATTCAATCAACACCACATCCAAATTAATTTATTCGATCTTACAAAGTGATGAGCAATGGTCACAACAATTAGTCATCCAACAAAATTGCTCATTTGAATCTGGAAAATTTTCATCTCCATTTAGAAAGAAAAATAAATCTCGTGTGACAGGAGAAAATCTGAGCACCTGGGTGTCGGAGGGGTGGAAAGGTCGATTGCAAATACTCATCAGCAAGAAAAAAATATCGGTGTACGACCCCGAACCACCCGACACCATTTATGGAACTTTGTTTCATGAAATTGCATCTTCAATTTACACAGCAGACACCACCGAAAATGTAGTCGATAATTATATCAAAAAGAATAAGGTAGATGAAAGTATGCGAACAAGATTAATTAATGACATTAATTATTTTGTTACCACATCAATTGAACAAGGCTGGTTTGAAGAAAATGTGGAAACATTAAATGAAACAGAATTACTTTTAACAGATGGCTCGTTGCTAAGACCTGATCGGGTGATCATAAAAAAAAATGAAGTGTTGATTATCGACTACAAAACAGGAACCGAAGAAAAACATCATCTCAGGCAACTGGAATCTTATGCCGGTGTATTAAAACAGATGGGATATTCGAATATTAAAACAATACTAATTTATCCTTCGTTAGGAAAAATAGTATCGTCGGATGCTGCTTAAAAAGTGAGTCGCTGATTGTTCACTCTTCTTTTTTTGACATTCGAAATAATGTCTTTGTAATGGATGGAGTTGTCGTAAATCATCCATATAAAACGTTGTATACCCAAAGCATCTACCGATTTCATAAAAGTAAAATCACAAATACTACGATACCCGTTTATCTCCAATTCAATATGAGGAAAAAATAACGGATCATGTGCATATTCCGGTTCTTTTAATTTGGAGATAATGTCCCACAAAAATGGAAATTGTTTTTTAATCATGGAAGCGGTCATCTTTTTTGTCTCAAAAAGAGTGTCGCTGCTGCCAACAATTTTCCCGGTTTCATCAAGGGTGATGCACTGGCACTTTTCACTTTCATCCTGATTAAAGTAATTGTTTGATCTCATATTTGTGGGATTAAGTTATGTTCGATACCAACTTCCAAAACAGACCTATTTATTAAACTTCAACACCTGATAGCTTTTCTTTAAATGACTTGTTCAATTCACTTTTTCTTATTCAGTCAATTTCAACTTGTTATGGTATTTTACTCAAAGTCAAGTCAAAAAGTTTCAAAAATCTTACAGTTCAGCCAGTTGTGAGTCAAAGTGACCTTCATCACCCTGAAATGAGGTATAAATTGTTACTTTTGCCACTCAAAATCAGCAATAATATGTCAAACGCAATTTATAAAGTACCTCAGGCCATCAACGAACCTATTTTGAACTATGCTCCAGGATCTATTGAGAGGGCCGATTTAAAAAAAGCTCTTGCCGAAGCGCGTTCCAAAGTGAAAGATGTGCCTATGTACATTGGAGGAAAAGAAATAAGAACCGGTAAAACAAAAAGATTGAGCCCTCCTCACGACCATCAGCATTTATTGGGAAATTTTCATGAGGGTGATGCTTCTCACGTGAAAATGGCAATCGATGCTGCATTATCTGCGAAAGCGGCATGGGCATCACTCGACTGGGAACAGCGTGCCGCTATATTTTTGAAAGCCGCCGATTTACTTGCAGGTCCGTACCGCCCTATAATTAATGCTGCAACGATGTTGGGTCAATCGAAAAATGTTTTTCAGGCTGAAGTGGATGCGGCTTGCGAAATGATCGACTTTTTAAGATTTAATGTGCAGTATATGTATGAGATTTATAATCAGCAACCGATTTCATCCAAAGGGGTGTGGAACCGTTTAGAGCAACGACCTCTCGAAGGTTTTGTGTTTGCATTAACACCTTTTAATTTTACTGCTATTGCAGGAAATCTTCCTTCGTCGGCTGCTATGATGGGTAACACTGTTGTGTGGAAGCCTGCTAATACCGCAATTTATGCTGCCAGTGTTTTGATGGAAGTATTTATTAAAGCCGGTTTGCCTGCAGGTGTCATCAATCTTGTTTATGTTTCAGGACCGGTAGCGGGTGATATTATTTTTAAACATCCCGATTTTGCAGGAATCCATTTTACAGGATCAACAGAAGTTTTTAGAAGTGTGTGGGGTGACATTGGAAAAAATATTGCTATTTACAAATCTTATCCTAGAATTGTTGGAGAAACCGGTGGTAAAGATTTTATTGTTGCACATCCTAGTGCAGATCCCTCTGTGGTAGTTACGGCTTTGAGCAGAGGAGCATTTGAATTTCAGGGACAAAAATGTAGTGCTGCATCACGTGCCTACATCCCTGCTAGTTTGTGGCCGGAAGTAAAAAAAGGAATGCTGGAAGATCTTCAATCGATGAAGATGGGACCTACCGAAGATTTTGAAAATTTTATTAATGCTGTTATTGACGAAAAGGCTTTCGACAAAATCACCTCTTACATTGCAGATGCCTCCAAGAGTGGTGATGTTGAAATTGTTGCCGGAGGAAAATATGATAAGTCGAAAGGTTATTTTATTGAACCAACAATATTATTGGCAAAAAAACCGGATTACATTACCATGTGTGAAGAAATTTTTGGCCCTGTACTAACGGTATATGTATATGAAGATAATAAATTTGATGAGACACTTGAGATTGTAGACAAGACGGGGATTTACGCCTTAACCGGCGCCATTATTTCACAAGATCGTTATGCTATTGATTATGCAATGAAAAAGCTGGTGAATGCTGCCGGCAATTTTTACATCAACGATAAATGCACGGGTGCTGTAGTAGGCCAACAGCCTTTTGGTGGATCCAGAGGATCGGGAACCAACGACAAAGCCGGATCCATGATCAACCTCTTGCGTTGGGTATCACCTCGAACAATCAAAGAAACATTTGTGCCTCCGGTGGATTACAGATATCCGTTTTTGGATAAAGATTGATTCAGGTCGAAGTGGAGACCTGGCGGGTGGAGGCCGAGGGGACCTGGCGGGTGGAGGCCGAGGGACCTGGCGGGTGGAGGAAATTTCTGCAATTAATTGATTAACAATATTTTATATTATTTCATTCATTCAACTTTTAAACACCCCCCTGTAAATAACTGTACAATTAAGGGAATTAAATATCGTTGAATAGCCATACTTTTGAATTATGAAGCGTTTTGAGAAAATTTGGCCTTGGCTGAAAAATAAATATGTGATTACCATAATTGTGTTTACGGTGTGGATGATCGCCTTTGATCGAAATGATTTTATTTCACAATACAGCTACCGACAAGAATTACATAAGCTGGAAGAAGACAAAGAGTATTTTACTAACGAAATTGAAATCAACAAAAAAAACACCTTCGAACTCACCTCCGATCCCGGAAATCTTGAGAAATTTGCCAGAGAAACCTATCGGATGAAGAAGGATGATGAAGATATTTTTATGGTGATTAATAGAGCGGATCAGACGGCTGTGGTTGAGAAGTAAATAATTTCCTAGGCTTTTACCTATAATTTTTTTTAAATAGAATTTTTATCAATCAGTAAACTTTTTGCAATAATGTCCAATGTGAAATGTTAAAAATCCGTCCTTTGGAATTTTCACTCCCAATGAAATTAATATGAGGATTTGTAATCAGTCGCCGAGTAATTTACTGCTAAATAAAATCACTGCATGTAAAAGTATTTTTCTAACTGATTCTGTTTATGGAATCAAAAACTCCAAAATTATTGTGTAGCATTTTCGCAGTGTTCTGAATTTGTTGCCTGCATCAACACTTAGCTAAAATATAAATTATCCCGGACGCCAAGCATGGTGTCCGTACAGCAATTTTTCAGCATCATGAATGATAATCGAAACACAAAATAATTCTGTGCTCACTTTGAAATTTTACAAATTGCAAGGCACCTGACTCCCTGTCTAACGCCACATATATCATCCGATAAGCCCATGTTGAAATGAGAATTTCATTGATTACTGGTCACTAATTGCTGATCATTGGTAACTAGTTACTGACTACTAATCACGGTAACTATATACCTGTTACAGCATGTTATTTTTAAAAATATTTGATATCTTAATTTTCAATTTTTTTACGCTTTTTTCTTTACCTTCTTTTGACTTTCGACTTGGGCTTTGGATTTCCTTTCGCCATTGCTTTAGTCATAGCATCGAATAATGCTATTGTTTCCTTTGGCGACTTCTTGTTCTTTTCCATACACCAAAGTTACACAAAATCGCTCAAAGGTTTTCCAAGACCGTCGGCAATTTTCTTAATTGTCAATATCCCGGAAGATTCGTGACCGTTCTCGATAGAGTTGATAGTTGCCTGAGCCAATCCAGACTTTTCAGAAAGTTGCCTTTGTGTTAGCCGTTGCCTAGCACGTTCAATTTTGAACCACATACTCACTTCATTTAGATACTCGTTATTTATCATTATATTACATTATTGAGTCAGTATATTTTAGTGAACCTTCGGAATTAGATAAGCAAGCGCAAAGCGTTCATCCTGCGCAATCGCTTTAGCATTGTATCAGCATGATACCTCGTTACAATAGCGTTGAAGATGTTTCGAACTTACTGAGTGGTGAATTCCGTTAATTTGCCTTTTTAGAATTGACCAGAACCCTTCAATAGTGTTGGTATGGGCTGCATCACGAACATATATACCTTTGCTGTGATTTATCTTAACGTGTTTGTATTTTTTCTTAATTCCATTATACCTTTGTTTTCAACACTTACCATAAATGCATCCTGTTCGGTACTATTTTCAACAGCAACATTCAAGCAGTCAATCGTGGTATAAGTAATTATTTTAGTTGTTAATTTTCCATTTCTTTTGATCGCCCCAAAGACAAAAAAATAAATTATGTCGTAATTTATCTAAAAATTCGGCGCAATAGCTTTGGCGAATGGAAAATTCAAAAATGAATTTTATGGAAAAGTCTAATCTTCTAGTCAACACGAAATCTAAGTCTATTCTCCCATTATTAAACGGAATGACTTTAACTCAAATTAAAGAAGTATTAAATAAGTGCCTTAACCTTTATGAAAATGTTGCTATTTCTGATTCGGAAATTCCTAAGTTATGACTTTACTCACACCTGTTAAGGGATCCCCTTGAAGGTTATTAATGCCCGATATATATTACTCGGAAATGCTCTCCATCATTCATAAAATAAGCAATTGAACTAGGGGGAGCAAAAATTACCCCCTCAGAAGTAGTAACTGCCACGCCTTTAACATTTTCCATAATAATAATTTTTATATCCCCTGCTCTAACAGGGGATTTTTTTTATTAAAGATAATATTACTATTTTTGTCATTGAAAATATAGTCAGCCTACCTGTTCTGTAACCAAATCACCAAGAATACCACAGAATTACACAGGAACGGGATGCAACCACATCAAGGGTGTGGGCATTCCTGTTTGTGTAACGTTCTTGGCGAACGTGGTTACTAGCTGGTTTGTCCCACGCATGACTTTTTACGCTCAATCCGGTTAGGGATGTCGGCAAAAAACAAAAATCATGAAATTAATTATTTTATGCTTAGGAGTTGCCCTATTGGGTTCCTGTGCGATATCTAGAGTGGCGGTAGTTTCTTCGGAACAAATTCCTAAAAATAAAGATCAATTTGTTTTTGAAAACGATACCGTCCAAATTGCTTATTCTTTTTGGGCTTACAGAGGGTTAATGAGTTTTACGGTTTATAATAAGTTAGATAAACCCATTTTTGTGGATTGGAAAAATTCTTCATTTATTTCCAATGATCAGATATTGAGCTACTGGAAAGACGAGGTTAATACCAAAACGGAATTTCGTTCTGCTTATGCGCCGGGCTATTATTATCAAACAGTTAATCATGGTGTGTCTAAATCTCAATCTGTTAAAGAAAACAGAGTTATTTTAATACCTCCCCATTCTTATATTGCTAATGAACAATATCATTTAATTAATTATTTTGATGATCTCCCAAAAATTACTCGCACCTACACCCCTCAAAACACACCTGTTAGATTTAGAAATTTTCTTTCTATTTCTACCAATGAAAAATTTGAAGGGGAGATTGGATATATTAATAATATATTTTTTGTATCTGAAGTTATGCTCGTTAAATTTCAAAAAACCAAACAAGCCTATTCGCAAACCCGATTTTATATTGGGCCAAAAAAAATAAAATAAAAACATAAAAATAATTATTGAATATATGTTATATTAGACATATTTAGAATCTAACAGAGAGTCATCTCGAAAAATTTAGCTTTATTGTGTAGTCACTGCGAATGCAGCTTGGCAATGTCACAATAGGCTAATTTTATTTTAATAATTCATTTATCATTTCATTTAATAAATTGCCCACCTTAGCAATTTCATCTATTTTTTCTTGAAGTAATTCCATAGATAATTCTAATGATTCATTTTTAAGCCACCGCCAGAACTTTGTTTTATAGTTTCAAAATTAATTGAAGTGATTTCATCTTTTATTAAATCTAATCGCTCATTAATATACTCGTTCGAGGGGACATATTTTCGATGTGCTATTTTGTTTCTTTCCTGTATTATTTTCTCCAATCTAGTTTTAAAAGTAATTCCAGTTGGATTTTTTTTCTTATTTATTTTAATATACGAATCAATAAAGATCGGACAATATGTTTCGATCAAATAGTTTATGATGTTAACTTTGTGCATCCAGTTCATTTTTTCACTAGATAAAATTACAAACATAAACTCCTTTCTTTTTTGAGTGTTTTCATTGGATTGGAAATAACTACTAATAATTTCGTCAATATGCGCCTCTAAAATTGTGTATCTATGTAATAATTGTCCTCTGTAAAAAGAACAGGATTCATGCAATACCTCTCTTTTTCCATTAAAATTTAGTTTTTGCATAGTTTTGTGCTTTAAGGGGCGAAAGCTAATAAAAAAAATTTCAAGAAAAAAAATAAGTATAAGTCTCTGAACACCAACGAAAAACCCATTAATCTTTTCAGACTAAAGGGTTTTGAGATTTCAATTTTAAATGAAAATATTTATTTCCGTTGTTGTAACACGTATATAGTTACCCTTATTACTGATTAATAGTTACTGCTCAATTATCACCCAACCAAAAACTAAAAAACTAAAAAGTTGTTGTCACCCTTCATACTCCCCAAATACATTTCTCAAGGTATCAGAAATTTCGCCTAGGGTAGCGTAATTTTCGACTGCTGTTAAAATAAATGGCATCAAGTTATTTCCATCACGAGCAGACTGATCGAGTTGCTTTAGGTTTTGTTCTACCAATTTTGAGTCCCGTGAATTTTTGAGTGATTTTAATTTTTCCATTTGAAGATGACGGATAGAATCATCAATAGAAAATACTTTGTCGAAAGGTGGCTCTGTTTGCGTGTATTTATTTTGTCCTACAATTACTTTTTCTCCATTCTGAATATCGCGCTGATATTTATAAGCTGAATCGGCAATTTCTTGTTGGATGTATCCGGCCTCTATTGCATTCACCGCTCCGCCCATTTCATCAATGCGATGAATATATTCCCACGCCTTTTTTTCGACTTCATCAGTGAGTGCTTCAATATAATAAGAACCACCTAACGGATCAACGGTCATGGTTGAACCGCTTTCGTGTGCTATTATTTGTTGTGTACGTAATGCAATAGTTGCAGCTTCTTCAGTAGGCAACGACATAGCCTCATCATATCCATTAGTATGAAGCGATTGTGTTCCACCCAACACTGCTGAAAGTGCCTGAATCGTAACTCTCGCAATGTTATTCATTGGTTGTTGCGCCGTGAGTGTAGAGCCACCTGTTTGTGTATGAAATCTCAACATCATTGCTCGTGGATCCGTTGCTCCCAACTCTTTGGTTATTTGAGCCCACATCCTTCGAGCCGCACGAAATTTGGCGACTTCCTCAAACAAATTATTATGTGCATTAAAGAAGAAAGATATGCGCTTGGCAAAAACATCAATATCCAGTTTTTTTTCAAGTGCTGCTTTCAAATATGCTTTCCCATCGGCAAGTGTAAACGCCAACTCCTGCACCGCATTGGCACCGGCTTCGCGTATATGATATCCCGAAACAGAAATGGTATTCCACTTTGGAACTTCTTTCGAACAGTACTCGAATATATCGGTAATGATTCTCATAGAAGGCTTTGGCGGATAAATATATGTGCCGCGAGCAGCATACTCTTTCAAAATATCATTCTGAATGGTTCCTGAAATATTCTTTAACGAAGCACCTTGTCGCTTAGCCAACGCAATATACATACACAATAATGTAGATGCTGTTGCATTGATGGTCATCGATGTAGTTATTTTTTCCAGTTCAATGCCATCAAACAATTGTTCTATATCTTGTAAAGAATCAATTGCCACACCTGCTTTGCCCACTTCACCCTCCGATAAATCATGATCGCTATCGTAACCAATTTGTGTTGGAAGATCAAAAGCAACACTCAGCCCTGTAGTTCCCTGAGAAAGCAAATAGCGATATCTTTTATTAGACTCTTCCGCCGTGCTAAAACCTGCATACTGGCGCATGGTCCATACTTTGGAACGATACATATCCGACTGAACACCTCTTGTAAATGGAAACTCCCCCGGTTCATCACCATTACCACTAACGGCTTTGTATACACGTTCTATTTCAATCCCGGAATCGGTAAAGTAATTACAGGGTGCTGTTTTTTTCTCAGACATATTACTTCATATATACAAAAACGTTATACTTAAAAAAGAGAATGAGCCTCATTCTTTATCTGGTCTATGGCATTTTGAATAGGGTATTCCTCACTCTGCATCATGTTTTCAAAAATGGTTTTACTCAGTTCCACACCCGGCGCATTCGGATTGCATTTGGATAGCGATAAATTCACCAGTTTCACCAATTCATCCCTGCTGGAACGAACGGTTTTCCACGCTGCATTGGTAACATAAACCTGCTGTGTGATGTTATGCTCATACTCTATTTTTATATTCTGAAGTATCTCACGATGAAATTCCAAAACCGTCATGCCGGGTTCGTATATCCTGCTGAGCATGTTGTTAGGAGAAATTCTTTCCAGAAACAAAACAATCCGTTCATACGCCTGCAAACGCAAGGGCATGAGGTTATTGTCCATAGTCCTTTTTAATTCAGTATACTTAAGCTTCTGATCGCTGTCGAGGAATTTTTTAACGAGAAAAAAAGCGGTTAGAAAAACTAATAATGATGGAGCCAAATACACCAGAAAATCGAGTATGCCTTGTGGTAAATTCATGTTTGCAGCTAATTTTATGTGCACAAATATCGCAATTTATTGCGAGCCTTGGTTCGGCTCCGCTCACCATGACGGTAAAAATGTCTCGGCTTCGCTCGACATTGGGTGTGTCTGCCTGCTTTCAGCAGGCAGACACACGCTTACTCGCTTACTCGCCAACTCGCTTACTCGCTCACTCGGTTACTCGCTTACTAACATTTCCTTCACAACGAACCATTTTTAGTAGTTTTGCGTTTCATCTCAAAAATCCGGAATGACCAAGCTCGCTGATCGAATTACCCATATTGCTGAATCTCAAACCATTGCAATGGCAAAGCTGAGCCGTGAGCTTCAGGAACAAGGAAAAGATATAATTAGTCTGAGTTTAGGCGAACCCGACTTTGTTACTCCTCCCGACATCCGCGAAAGCGCTAAAAAAGCTATTGATGAGGGCTTTACATTTTATTCACCGATTGCAGGATTTGCCGATTTACGTCAGGCGATTTCCGAAAAGTTTAAGTTTGAAAATGGATTGGATTATACATCAGATCAGATAGTTGTATCTACCGGAGCCAAACAATCGATCGCCAATGTTGTGTTGAGTCTTGTGAACCCCGGTGAAGAAGTTATTGTACCAACTCCATACTGGGTTAGCTATTCTCAGATGATAAAACTTGCCGAAGGGATACCTGTTTTTGTCGATGCCTCAGTTAAAACCGATTACAAAGTTTCAGCACAACAAATCCGGGAGGCGATTACACCAAAATCAAAATTGCTCATCTTTTCTTCTCCTTGCAATCCTTCGGGTTCGGTTTATACCCGTGATGAGCTTAGGGAAATTGCCACAGTAATAGCCGAACATGAGGATTTGTATATTATTTCTGATGAAATTTACGAGCATATCAATTTTTCAGGAAAGCATGAAAGTATTGCTCAATTCGATTTTATTAAGGAGAGAGTCATTATTGTAAACGGCGTTTCGAAAGGTTATGCAATGACCGGTTGGAGAATAGGTTATATTGGTGCCCCTAAATGGATTGCTCAGGCATGCGATAAAATGCAAGGACAATTTACTTCCGGCACCAGCTCTATCTCTCAAAAGGCCGCCACGGCTGCTTTGCGTTCGGGTACAGCATTTTACGATCAAATGCGCGAAATATATAAGCGACGCCGTGACCTGGTAATGCAAATGCTGAATGAAATGCCGGGAATGAAAGTCAATGTTCCGATGGGTGCATTTTATTTTTTTCCGGATATCAGTTCTTTTTTCGGTAAGTCCGATGGGATCACCGTCATAAAAAATGCAACCGATTTTTGTATGTACCTTCTAAGAGATGCAGGCGTATCAATGGTTACTGGAGAGGCCTTTGGTGCACCTGATTGTGTGAGACTGTCCTATGCCACCTCCGATGAATTGCTGATAAAAGCAATGAATCGGGTTAAGGATAGCCTCGCAAAACTACATTGAGTCATAATTTCGATTAACTTTGCCCCGCAAGGTTCTTCCAATTGAAAAACTCAGGAAATATCAGAGAAATCATAGGACATTTTTCCAGGCTCAAAGCCATGGTTATCGGAGATGTAATGACCGATGCCTATGTTTTTGGGAAGGTCGACCGCATTTCACCCGAGGCACCGGTTCCTGTTGTGCATATTACCAAAAGAGAAATGCGTCCCGGTGGAGCTGCCAACGTGGCCATTAACATTATGGCTCTTGGTGCTGTTCCCGTTCTTTGTTCCGTTACCGGAGATGATGATGGTGGTTCCGATTTTGTGAATCTGCTGAAAAAGGAAAACATAAATAGCAACGGGATCGTAAAAATTCCGGGTCGAAAAACCACTATTAAAACACGTGTCATCGGTAACAACCACCAACTTTTAAGGGTGGATGATGAAACCGTTGAAGATTTAACTTCTAAAGAAGCGGATCTTTTTATTTCCACTTGCATTAACCTCATAGACATTGAAAAACCGGATGTGATTATTTTTGAGGATTACGATAAAGGTGTTCTCACCGAAAAAGTAATAGAGAAAATTACTGACGAGGCCAATCGCAGAAAAATTCCAGTGACCGTAGATCCCAAAAAGAAAAACTTCAATACCTACAAAAATGTAGCACTGTTCAAACCTAATCTGCATGAATTAAAAAGTGGGCTTGATGTGAATATAGATAAAATTAATGAACCATCTCTGCTAACGGCTGTGGATATACTTTTAAAAGAACGAAACATGGAAATGGTTATGGTGACTCTTTCAGAAGCAGGTGTTTTTATCGCTTCCGGTAAAGAAGGCATCATTATTCCTGCTCATGTCAGAAATATTTCGGATGTATCGGGTGCAGGAGACACTGTAATTAGTGTAGCTTCGCTTTGTCTTGCCGCAGGACTTCCAAAAGAAACCATTGCAGGTCTCGCTAATCTGGCCGGCGGTATGGTTTGTGAACTGGTGGGTGTTGTCCCAATAAATAAAGACCGCTTGATAGAAGAGGTCGAAAAAATTCCATTACTCCTGGAAAATCAAAAGAGCTAACCACTATGTCAATCGAAACCTTCCGAGAGAGGGTCAACCTGAAAATTTTTAACAGTAAAGATATTGTTCTGCTTATTTTCAGAATTCAAAGTTCTTTAGTTGCCGTTATGGCAATTGGATTATTGATTTATAGTATAGGCTTCCCTCAAAATGATGAGAGCAGAAAAATAGAAATATTTTTTATGAAATTTCTTTTCGGATTTTACATCTTCAATTACTTTGTAAGATTCCTCTTCACATTTGAACCGGCTAAATTTATAAAATCTACCTGGCTCGAATTGGTTCTGGTAGGTTTGTTGATTATTGAAGCCTTCAGCACACTTATTTTTAACACTCCGGTAATTCGTTCGATATTGACAGGATTGGGTTTTGGTGAATTTTTATTTGTGTATCATATCCTCCTCCAGTTTCTGCTGGTAATTTTGTTGATTATTGATTTGGCAAAAGCCAGCACAACTCTGGATTTAGTAAAACTGGAAGCCAGCACCATGTTTATATTGTCGTTCATTGTGCTAATTCTTGGAGGAGCACTTCTGCTGATGTTGCCCGAAATGACCACCGACCGTTTAGGAGCCAGTTGGATGATTGCAATTTTTACATCCACCAGTGCAGGGTGTGTTACAGGTCTAATTGTAGTCGATACTGCAACATATTTTACTTTCAAAGGGCAATTAGTTATAATGGCTTTAATACAACTTGGTGGATTAAACATTATTTCATTTGCCACATTTTTTGCATCTTTATATTCAAAAGGTGTTGGTATCAAACACCATTCAATGATGCAGGATTTTTTTAGTTCCGGGTCATTAATGGATGCCAAAGCACTGCTGCGTCAAATTATTTTTGTAACTATCTTAATTGAAACGGTCGGAACCATTTTGATTTTTTCACTGTGGGATCCGGCAATTAATTTTACTTCGTTCGGACAAAAATTATTTTACTCGGTGTTCCATTCCATTTCAGCATTCAACAACGCAGGCTTTTCATTATTCTCAAACGGACTTTATGAGCCGCTGGTAAAACACTCCTATGTTCTTCATTTATCAATTGCAGGACTAATTTTCTTTGGCAGTTTGGGCTTTTCAACAATACGTGATATTTTCAGTTTTGGCTCTATGCGTGAAAGAATGCGTTTGCCCTGGAAAAAATATACTCTCAGTACTCAAATTTCTCTTTACAGTTCTGTTTTGCTCATTGTTTTTGGAGCCGTGTTGTTTTATGTGATTGAAAAGGATCATGTATTGAGCGGACAAAAGTCGTTTGAAGCTACCGTAACTTCCATATTTCAATCGGTAACCTGTAGAACTGCCGGTTTCAACACTGTTGATATTGGAGTCTTACAGGTACCTACAATGATATTAATGATTTTTTTGATGTTCATAGGAGCTTCTTCAGGATCAACAGGTGGTGGTATTAAGACGTCCACGTTTACACTAATCATGGTATCTGCTATTGCTACTTTGAGAGGAAAAAGAAACCTGGAATTATTTCGTCATAACATTGCGTGGGAATTATTAAATAAGGCATTCACAATTTTTATATTTTCTGCTTCCTTCATTTTCACTTCCACATTTGCTTTATCCATTCTCGAACCCGGAACCGATATACTCAGACTCTTGTTTGAAACAGTATCAGCATTTGGAACGGTAGGTCTTTCAGCTAATCTGACACCTAATTTATCGGAACCATCCAAATACATTATCATAGCTTGCATGTTTGTTGGAAGAATAGGTACACTTACTCTTGGATTTGCACTCAGTAAAAAAGTACTCACGGTTGCTTACAGATATCCAAACGCACATTTTATGATTGGGTAAACAATAAACTACCTTACCCTGTTACCTGAATATAAAATTCAATCAATGGCAGTTTCAGAAAATACTATTAAGCCATCTTCTCCGGTAGTTACTCCTTACGGAACTACGGGAACAGGAAAGAAAAAAGAGGTGGCCATGATGTTTAATAATATCTCATCACGGTACGATTTTCTGAATCACCTTTTATCGATGGGGATAGACAAAGGTTGGCGTAAAAAAGCTATTAAATTGCTCAAAGATAATCCTCCTCATCATTTGCTTGATATCGCAACCGGCACAGGCGATTTTGCCATTGCTGCCCTTGCGGTGAACCCGGATAAAATTACAGGAATCGATATTTCTGAGGGCATGCTTGAAGTAGGCAGGAAAAAATTGCTGGATAGAAAATTATCGGATAAAATTGAATTGCTATATGGTGATTCCGAAAATATAGCTTTCCCCGACAATACATTTGACTCTGCAATCGTTGCATTCGGAGTGCGCAACTTTGAGGATTTAGATAAAGGTCTGAGCCAGATAAACAGGGTGTTGAAACCGGGCGGAAAATTCATAATTCTTGAATTCTCTAATCCAAAATCCTTCCCAATTAAACAATTATACTGGTTCTATTTCCGTTTCATATTGCCTGTTGTTGGCAGGTTGGTATCTAAAGATCAAGCAGCCTACTCCTATCTCCCCGAGTCGGTTAAGGCATTTCCGGATGGAGAAAAGTTTCTGGAAAGGCTTAAATTTGCGGGCTTTACAGGTACTAATCAAAAACAACTTACCTTTGGCATTGCCTCTATTTACAGTGGTTTAAAACAAAAATAAATATCCAAATCATTGACAATCAAAACCCCCCGATTCATTATTTTCAATTTCCTGATGGTGATGGGTTGCCTTTTGGTGCTGATGTCGGTTACAATTGATGCAACTGCACAACGAAAAAAAGTTCAGAACCTTCCGAAATACGACAAACAACGCATTCATTTTGGTTTCCTTTTAGGAATCAACAACACCGATTTTGTAATTCGCAGAGCAGATAATTTCAATAAAATTGACACACTTTATACTGTTGAATCAACTAGTCAAACCGGATTCAATCTGGGAATTATAGCCAACCTCCACCTGGCAGAAAATTTTGATTTACGTTTTGTTCCTGATCTTGCCTTCTCCCAAAGAAATCTCGAATACACTTTTTATCCTGATGGAATTAAAACAACAACAATAAAACAGATTGAATCCACATTACTTGAATTTCCTCTTGAGTTAAAATTCAAATCCAACAGAGTAAACAACTATAGGGTTTATGTTATTGCAGGTGCCAAGTATAGCATCGATATGGTGTCACAAGCAAAAGTGGAGAGCGCCGACAAAGAATTTGTTAAGCTCAAGAAAAACGATTACGGATATCAGGTTGGTTTCGGATTTGATTTTTATTTGGAACGCTTTAAATTTTCGCCTGAAATAAAAATGTATAACGGACTTCGAAACCTCCTCGTTGATGATCCAAAAGTTTTTTCTACCTCCATCGAATCTCTCAAATCCAAAATTTTTCTAATCTCCTTCACCTTCGAGTAAGAAAACAGTTGCCAGTGGGCACTGGCTAGTCTTCGGCGACGCCCTGAGCTTGCCGATGCGTTGGCTGTGTACTGTTGGTGGTCAGCAAAACTAATAAACTAATAAACTAATAAAAAAACTAAAATGATAAGTATAGAACTCATTCTGTCACCTGAAGAGGCGGCCAATGAGGAAATTTGGAAGAAAAAAGCAGTCGTAAAATCCGGAATACCATTAAAAGAAATTCATTCCATTCAGCCGGTCCGCCGATCGATTGATGCGAGAGGTAAAAATGCCACAATACGATTGGTGGTTGATATTTTTACAAATGAAAACCCGGCAGTTCAAGATCAAAATATTTTTCGTCGACTACAAAATGTTTCCAACAGTGAGCCTGTAATAATTATTGGAGCCGGTCCGGCCGGAATGTTTGCTGCCATACGGTTAATCGAAAATGACTTAAAGCCAATTATAGTTGAAAGAGGAAAAAATGTAAAGGATCGCAGGCGCGATTTAGCAGCGTTAAACAAAAATCGCATTGTTGATCCCGATTCCAACTACTGCTTTGGCGAAGGAGGAGCCGGCACTTACTCCGACGGAAAATTGTACACACGCGCCGACAAACGCGGAAATGTAAGGCAGATTTTAGATACTTTTATTCAGTTTGGTGCTTCTCCCGACATCGCCATTGATGCGCATCCACATATCGGAACCAACAAACTTCCGGGAATTATTGAAGCCATGCGAAATGCGATTATCGAATGTGGTGGTGAATTTTTATTCAATACACGATTCACAGGATTGAAGTTAGAGGGGCAGAATGTTAAAGGAGTCAAAACCCAAACAACCAATTCAGATGCACCTGAATCCATTATAAAATCTCGAGCAGTAATTTTGGCTACCGGCCATTCGGCGCGTGATGTATTTGAATATTTAAATGCCGATGGAATAGCAATTGAATCAAAACCTTTTGCACTCGGTGTAAGAATTGAACATCCTCAATCGCTAATTGATAAACTTCAATACCATTGCGAAATACGTAATCCATACCTGCCACCTGCCTCCTATTCCCTTTCAGCCCAAGCTAACGGTAAGGGCATATACTCTTTTTGTATGTGTCCCGGCGGAATAATTGCTGCAGCAGCAACAGCACCCGGCGAAGTAGTGGTGAATGGATGGTCACCATCTAAACGGAACAACCCCTACTCTAACTCAGGTTTGGTAGTAAGTGTTGATGACAATGATTTTAAACCTTTTGAAAAATCAGGAGAATTAAGAGCACTAAATTTCCAACGGAGTGTGGAGCAAAAATGTTTTGAAGAAGGAGGCAATAATTTAACAGCACCTGCGCAAAGGATGATGGATTTTATCAATAATAAATCATCAGCATCGCTACCCGATTGCTCCTATATTCCCGGATTAAAATCTGCTAATTTGAGTGATGTGCTTCCGAAAGTTGTTGCGGATGCTTTGAGAACCGGCCTGCAAACATTCGGAAATAAAATGCGGGGTTACGCCACCAACGAAGCTGTGCTTGTCGCTACCGAATCCAGAACATCATCACCGGTAAGGATCCCACGCAATAAAGAAACTCTCATGCATCCCCAAATCAAAGGCCTTTACCCTTGCGGGGAAGGAGCAGGTTATGCAGGTGGAATTATGTCGGCCGCAATGGATGGTGAAAGGGTGGCAGAGAAATGCTTGGAGCTCCTTCGACTCCATTGATAACATTAGTTCTTTAGTTCTTTAGTTTTTTCGGTCAACAGGTCACATGACTCTATTGATCAGGCTTTTCACTGATCATTAGTCACACTGATCACTGGTCACACTGGTCACTGATCACACTGGTCACTGGTAACTGGTCACTGGTAACTGGTCACTGGTAACTGGTCACACTGGTCACTGATCACTGGTCACTAGTCACTGGTCACTGGTCACTAGTCACTAGTCACACTGGTCACACTGGTCACTGATCACTGGTCACTAGTCACTGGTCACTAGTCACTGGTCACTGGTCACTGGTCGCACTGGTCACTGATCACATTGGTAACTGGTAACTGGTAACTGGTAACTGGTCACACTGGTCACTGGTCACTGGTCACTAGTCACTGGTCACTAGTCACTAGTCACACAGGTCACTTTTCACTAATTTTAAAACTCCAAACGAAGTTGAACTTTAAATTCCGATTTTGTACTTCCCTCAATTTCGTCCATTCCACTACCTATAACATTTCTATTCGAATAAAAAGTGGCAGAATATCGAAACCAGGCATCCAAACCTTTAACTATTTTATATCGTAAGTTAAAATAAATTCTCGAGCCTTTATAATAATATGCAGGTATGGAATACCCATACAGAACATCATTTTCATAGGCATACATCCGAGCATCGTAACTATCGCTGTCGAAAATAGCGTAGCGTGCATTACAAGACCATTTTATTCCCATGGGGTGAAACTGCACATCCTGAAAAATCATAAATCCTTTGTCGGAGGTCGATTCTTTTTTATAATGAACAAATTCAATCCGGGTTCTAAATGTGAACGATTTCGACACTTTCGTGGAAACATGAAATCGAATTCCCTTTTGTTTTATGGGAACCAGATAACTAACAAGAATATCATCCTCCGAACTGTTTTGCATTTTTTGTGATTCGCGGTAACGCACATACAATTGAGTGCCTCTTGAAGGCTGATAGGTGATCATTCCTGAATATTCAGAGCCATTGCTGGGAGCATCTGTCCGGTAACGCAGCCATGGAAAATAAAATTTATCATATGCAGAGGTGATGGTTACGATGCGGTGCGGCTTGAAAGACACAGATGAATAAATTCCTGTTTCGTTAAAATTATTTCCGCTTTCGCGAAGAGCCGAAGAGTATAGTGCTTTAAAATTTCGTGGATAATTTCGAAATACAAGTGAAATAACCAATCTGGAATCAAGACTCATCAGCAAACCATTTACAGTAGCAATTTTTCCATTGGTATTGATTCCGGTTTCCCCATAAAAATTAATGTTGCGGTACAGCCAGGAATAATCGACACCCATATTGGTGAGTGAGGTTCCCGAAAATTCAAATTGATTATAAGGCTTTAATTCTTTTGTTAAAGGAAGTGAATATTGTATATGAACGCCTGTAAATCCAAATTGCAAATTTCTTTTTTGAAATCCAATATGACTTCCATACAAAATTTCCTTGACGGCATTTTTGTCGGCAATCTCACTTGCAGTACGGTGATAACCACTCTCCTGAAAAGAAGTTAAATATTCATCTGAATTTAATGTATCGGAAGATTCCTTAAGATTTCCATCCATTTTACGAAGCGAAAAAAAGAAATCAGTTAAAATTTTTTTTCTCTTCAAAGAAAAACATGCGCCTCTTTTAAAATAAACTTCGTTGGCTGAAGAATAGGGAATAATTCCTCTTGCACTTTTCCTTATCATTGCCGGATCAGTTGCCTTACCTCCCGACATACCCGTCCACAAAGTTAAGCCTTGTCCGTAACTTAACTGATAATCGCCGAGCAAGATCATTTTAAAAGGGCCCACATCACGAATAGCAAGATGACTTGAATAAAAATCGAAACCTTGCTTTTGTGCACCCTTAAAAAATTGCTCTCCTGCATCCTTTTCAGCAGTAATGCCCCAACTTAATTTCTTCATAAAATTAAATTTATATCGCAAATAAATGCTGTGCGGATTGCCTAAATATGCAGGACCCGCATCGGTGTTGGCAAAACCTTTTCGCTCCTGCGGAATCCATTGAGTTCTTAAAATTATTTGATGCCTTCCTTCACTGATCATTCTATTCAAAGAAGCATTTGGTTCATCAATCTCTCTTCCAACAGAGATATACGGAGAAATTTGTCTTATAAACGATTCCTCAAATCCATTTACCACCTGCAACTCAGCAACAGCTAGCAATTTTCCAAATCGATCAATGTGATTTTGCAGATTTCTAATTTGTACCTCCGAAAAAATACCTGCATCTCTCAATTCCTCCACAGAAGCCTTGTTAATATTCAACGGGTGTTCTAAAAGTTCATTTAAACTCTCCGTTAATTCAGTAAGATCCACATCCTGCTCTTCACCATCGGCATTCCGTTCTACAATTTCTTCCAGTACAATAGAATTTTCGTTTTCCACCTGAGCAAAGCATGGAGAATAAATATACATCCATAAAAATGTTCCGGACAAAATTGCCCGTTTCACAAAAAGTGATAGTTTCATATTATTTACTTTTAAAAATCATTGAAAAACCAGGCGAAAAACCCAAAAGCAGATCGTAACCAGAAGCCACATCAAAATAAACATGACTCCATCGAAATTGAAATCCAAAATGAAAAGCATCTCTGCCTGATGAAACCCCTCCATAGAATCCAAACTGATCGGTTAAACTATATCTGAAACCGCATTGCAGCCGCTCTTTTTCAATGCTTTTTTTTTCGACACCCAAACTAATTTCTGCGTGTTTTCCAAAATTCCACTGAATGCCAACAGAAGCAAAAGAAGGAGTGCGTTCATTACTGTTTCCTGAAAATTTAGCCCGTTGTGGATTATGAAGATAAAAACCGGTTTGCAATTCACGAGTGAGTTTAATAAGAAGACCTGCAGAGCCCGTCATTGCGTAAGTGCTACCATACTCATTACCAAAACGGGTCGACAGATAGTCGAATCGCACACCTGCCGTCACCGATGAACCAAATTTCATAGAGTAGCACAGGCCAACATCCACCTCCTTATACAATTTATACCCAAATTGCTTGTATCCGATCCCGAAAGCTCCTTTGGATTTTACAGGGAGGGAAATGGCAAAAGCGGTGGTAGCAAGTTCCTTCATCAGGAAAGTCCGGTCGTGATAAAAGCCTGTTGCGAATTTCCCATCACCTGGTAAACCGGCAGGATTATTCAAAACCGACCATAGTCCGTTCGAATTACTCGAAGTTCCAAGAGTTGGATTAGAGGGAAGATTGGTGCTATTACAAATAGCGGGCAGTAAAATAAGGCCACCTATAAGGCCTGAAAAAAGTTTAAAATTCATGAAAAATGTTATTAAAAAGTTAAATTGTTGAAGCAAAAATAATACATTTTTTGAAATAAAATACAAAAAGTGTTTTTTATTTTGATGTCCGGTATCGTTGAAGCATACCTCGCCCCCGCCGCGGAAGATACTACAACGTCGCCACCCGGTACCAATAAAATTTAGATTTCAACCAGAAAACAACATCTTTCTGAACCCTGTCGGGGCTGACCCTCCGCGCAAGATCCCACAGGATTGCCACCAAACACCCAAAGCTCAGGTCACCGCTAAATATTAACAACAATTTCTTAACACTCCCTAAACATTCTCATAAGTTAGTCATCGTAATATTGCACCGTGAAATATTATAATTTGAAACAACTCAATAAATCCGTGGTAGCTTTTACAAACCATTTCAAAACATGGTTCAACGGATTAATTTTATCGACCTGGCTCAAATACGGAGCAGGATTTCATATAAGACAAACTTAATAGATGAAGGAAAACAAGAAGTCACCGAAAAGAAAAGTAGAACTTGTTGTTATTTCTGATGTCCACCTCGGCACCTACGGTTGCCACGCCAAAGAACTGGTTCGATACATGAAAAGTATCAAGCCTGAAACTGTAGTGTTAAATGGTGACATCATTGATATATGGCAATTCTCCAAATCGTATTGGCCTAAATCACACATGCAGGTGATTAAACAAATTATTTCATGGGCTACAAAAGGTACAAAGGTGTATTACATCACAGGAAACCATGATGAAATGCTTCGGAGATTTGAAGGCTTTGAATTAGGGTCGCTGAAAATTGAAAATAAACTTATTCTTGATCTGGATGGGAAAAAGGCCTGGATATTTCATGGAGATGTTTTTGATGTGACCATGCAAAGCGCACGTTGGCTTACCAAACTGGGGTCTATAGGCTATAACATGCTCATTTACATCAACTCTGCTTGCAACTGGACCCTTCAAAAAATGGGCAAAGAAAAAATATCGCTCTCTAAAAAGATTAAAAATAGCGTGAAGCAAGCGGTAAAGTTCATTAACAACTTTGAAGAAACATGTGCCGATATTGCCATAGATAACAGTTACGATTATGTGCTTTGCGGACATATTCATCATCCTGAAATAAAAACTATTTCTAACTCAAATGGTAGTGTTATTTACATGAACTCAGGCGACTGGGTGGAGAATTTATCGGCTTTGGAATATCACGAAAATAAATGGAGTATGTTCAATTACAGAGAACATCATTTTGATGATAAGGTTGAGGATACTGAAGAAGATGCCATGATTTACGCTGAAAAAACAGATATCTTTAATCAACTTTTAAAAGAAATTCAGGTAAGACCTGCCGCTAAAAACAATTCATGAAAATACTTTACGGAATACAAGGAACAGGAAACGGACATCTTACAAGGGCCATAGAAATTCTTCCCTATCTTCAAAGAAAAGCTGATGTTGATATTTTAATCAGTGGTGAGCAGTATGATTTACCATTGCCTTTCGAACCTAAATACCGAATGAAAGGATTGTATTTTGTGTTTGGGAAAAATGGCGGAATAGATCTGATTAAAACATTCAAGAAAATAAACTCATTTCGACTACTTAAAGAAATTCGTCAGTTTCCTATAGAAAAATATGATTTGGTCATCTCTGATTTTGAACCAATCAGTTGTTGGGCGGCGAACCTGAAAAATGTTAAATGTATCGGATTGAGTAATCAAGCCGCCACCTTACATCCAAATGCACCCGTCCCAAAATCGTTCGATCCGCTGGGAAAACTAATTCTGGAATATTACGCTCCTGTTTCTGAAGAGTATGGATTTCACTTCAAATCTCTTTCCGATAAAATATTTACCCCAATAATCCGTAAAGAAGTTCGAGAATGCAAAATTTCCGACAAAGGACATTATACCGTATATTTGCCTGCTTACGATGATGATAGAATAATCAAGAATCTTAAAAAGTTTAATGATATTAAATTTGAGGTCTTCTCAAAACACAATAAAAAACCTTTAAACCAAAAAAATATACGAATTTTGCCAATTCAGGGTAAAAAGTTCCTCGACAGTATGGCTTCTTCAAAAGGAATTATTTGCAATGCAGGATTTGGAACCACTTCTGAAGCCTTGTTCCTCGGAAAAAAGTTGCTGGTAATCCCCATGAAAAATCAATATGAACAACAATGTAATGCTGCTATGCTCAAAACAATGGGGGTAACTTCCATAAAAAGTTTGAAAGCTAAACATCATGAAAAAATGGAGGAATTTTTTAAGAGTGCAAAAGCTATTAAAGTCGACTACCCCGATCAGACTGAAAAAATCATCAACAAAATTCTTGCCTGAGTAAATTTAAGGTTTTAATTTCATTTCCATGAGTGTTTCCGATTTTCATTGGGGTGTTTCATCTGCAGCAGCACAGACTGAAGGCGCAATATTAGAAGATGGAAAGGGTGCGTCGATTTGGGATGAGTTTTCAAAAAACAGAAAAAAAATAAGTGATGGCTCCAATACCTTTTACGGCACTGATTTTTACCACCGTTACCGAGAAGATATTGACATAATAAAAACACTACACATACCTAATTTTCGATTTTCAATCAGTTGGCCACGGATACTCCCTGATGGTACCGGAACTATAAATTCAAAAGGAGTTGATTTTTACAACAAGGTAATTGATTACTGTCTTGAAAAAAAAATCACGCCCTGGGTAACATTATATCATTGGGATTTGCCTGCAAATCTGGAACAAAAAGGAGGATGGACGAACAGGGCTATCATTAATTGGTTTAACGAATATGTGACAGTTTGTTGCGAGCATTTTGGTGATCGTGTAAAAAATTGGATGGTACTTAATGAACCTTTAGCATTTACAGGAGCAGGATATTTTTTGGGAGTTCATGCACCCGGTAAAAGAGGACTTCAGAACTTTGTTGCTGCTGCTCACCATGCAGTACTGGCAAACGCTTCGGGAGCATCCATTATTAGAAGCACTGTTGAAAAAGCATATATTGGCACAACACTTTCGTTATCGATGGTCACGCCCTATTCCAATAGTCAAAAAAATATTGAAGCAGCCGAAAAAGTGAATCAGTTATTAAATAACTTTTTTCTGCATCCTATTTTAGGAATGGGCTACCCACTAAAAAAACTAAAGTTCCTTAACCGTATTGAAGAAGTGATTCAGGCAGGTGATGAAAGCCGAATGAAAGCCGATCTGGATTTTATAGGTGTTCAAAGTTATACAAGAGAAGTTGTCAAATATTCATGGCTCACACCCTTTATAAAAGCTACCATGGTGAGTGCAAAAAAAAGAAATGCACCTTTTACTGAAATGGGTTGGGAAGTTTTTCCTGAATCTATTTACCATACACTCAAAGAACTCTCAAAAATTCCGGAAATTCCGCCAATAATAATCACAGAAAACGGCGCTGCTTTCACCGATGTACTTTTACCCGATGGAACTATCAAGGATACAAAACGAAAAGAGTATTTTCAACATCATATTGAGCAAGTATTAAAAGCTAAATCGGAAGGTGTAAACATAAAAGGATATTTTGCCTGGTCACTCACCGATAATTTTGAATGGGCCGAAGGATACCGCCCCCGTTTTGGCTTGGTGCATATCGATTACGAAAATAATTTTAAAAGGACGATTAAAGAAAGTGGCAAATACTACAGTGAATTGATTCTGAAAAAATAATTATTCAGTAGTTTATTCTGTTGTGTATTCAGTTGTTTATTCTGTTGTGGATTCTGTTGTAGTTCTGGAGATTTTACTATTAAAAATCACGAATTAAAATGTCTTCAAATTTTTTATTTAAAAAATATTAACCATTGAATTAACTATTGAATCAACCATCTAATCAACCCATTGAAAAAATCGAAAGGGTGGTTGTAGGTTTCAAAAAAAATATTTTCAATTGAAAACAACAATTACTTTGGTGTTTATTG
>Ga0335394_10000955_pt1 | contig 31991 bp, 30 predicted proteins | sample MAT03_FD_205741 | JGI IMG/M metagenome (GOLD analysis project Ga0335394, IMG submission 205741) | Freshwater microbial communities from Lake Fryxell liftoff mats and glacier meltwater in Antarctica - MAT-03 (spades assembly) (version 2) ...
TGCGGAATGCGCCGCCTTGGTGCGGGCTTGCAGGTCGCGCAGCGTTTTCAGTTCCAGCGACGTCGGGGCCGGCGTCTCTTCGAGCCGGTCGGCAAATTGCGCCGTCCAGCCGCACGTGTCCGCCACCTGCTGGCGCGTCACGCCCGGATGCAGCGCCACAACGGTGAATTCCTTCGTCGCCGGGTCGGGCTTCCAGATCGCCAGATCGGTTATGAGCAAGGTCGGGCCAGCAGTGTCGATGCCCAAGCGTTTGCGGTGATCTCCTCCGTCGCCATGGCCGAAGGAGGTGTAGAAGTCGATCTTCTCCACCATGCTGCGCTTCGACTGCGCCATGGTGATGTAGATCTGCTTCGCACTGGTGGCGATCTCGGGCGCGCCGCCGCCGCCGGGCAGCCGCGTCTTCGGGTGATGGTAGTCGCCGATGACCGTGGTGTTGATGTTGCCGAACTTGTCCAGTTGAGCGGCTCCGAGAAAACCGATCGAAATGCGGCCGCCCTGCAGCCAGTAGCGGAACATCTCGGGGACCGCGACCGTCGTGATGGCGGTGTCGCACAGTTCGCCGTCGCCGATCGACAGCGGCAGCACATCCGGTGCGGTGCCGATCGTCCCGCTCTCGTAGATCAACGTTACATCGGGAGCATGCGTCAACCGGGCAATGTTGCTTGCGGCGGACGGCGCGCCGATGCCGACGAAACACACATCGTCGTTCCTCAACGCGCGGCTTGCGGCGATGGTCATCATTTCGTTGGGGGTGAAACCGGGCTCGCCGGCAACCGCGCTCATGCCACCTTCCTCAGATGTTCGACCCGGGCGGCGAAGTCGTCGGGCGTCTTTTCCAGCACATTGGTCTGCATCCATGCACGGAACCTATCGCGGTCGGCAGCGATCTCGTCCCACTGCACGTAGGCCGCGTTGTCGCGCACATAGCGACCATGGACATACGAAGGATGCGCACCCCCGGGAACGACGGCTATCGCCGTCACCGTCCAGTGCGGCAGCACGCAAAGATTGGGATGCAGACCATCGAAATCGTCCACCACTTCCTCGACCGTCACCACGGCGCGCCTGGCGGCGAGGACGGCCTCTTTCTGCACGCCGACGATTCCCTCCACCAGCACATTGCCCTTCCGGTCCGCCTTCTGCGCATGAATGAAGGTCACGTCCGGCCTGATAGCCGGAACGGTGGCCAGAACCTCGCCGGTGTAGGGGCACGCGATGGACTTGATGGTCGGCGTGACGTCGGCGAGGTCAGCGCCGCGATAGCCGCGGAACACTGCGAACGGCATGCCGGCAGCACCCGCCTCATAGGCGTTGGCCATGGCGGCGTGGCTGTGCTCTTCCAGCTCAAGGGATCGCGGCCAATCATTCTCGACAGCGTCGCGCACGCGACGCAAAAGGCCGACGCCCGGATTGCCGGCATAGGAGAACACCATCTTCTTCGCCATGCCCATGCCGACCATCTGGTCGTAGATCAGGTCTGGCGTCATGCGGATGAGGGTCAGGTCGCGGAAGCCCTGGCGGATCGCCTCGTGCGCGGCCGCGGTGGGGATAAGGTGCGTGAACCCCTCGAACGCGACGCTGTCGCCGTCCTTCAGGTTCTGCGCTACCGCCTCGCTCAGCGGCAGAAAGGTGGCCATTGAATTTACCTCGACACGTGTATTGCGACCATGCGCTTTCCGGATGTCCGGCCGTCATTTGCGAATTTTCGCGACCCGCTACAGCCCGCCCGGACCTATGCGCGAGCGCTTCGCCTTGCAAGGACGAAGTCGTGCTCAACCTCCCAGAAGGGCGAACCGAATTGCAATTCGCTTGCGCGCGCCTGATCGGCATTGCGCCGGAATTCGGCGAGCAGGCTCTCCTTCACGCCGAAGACCGCATCGGAGTTGATGTAGGGATCGTCGGGATCGAAGATATGGGTCGTCAGCGGCTCGAACCCGTCCGAATTGATGATGTAGTGCAGATGCGCCGGACGGAAGGGATGACGGCCGAGTTCGCCAAGCAGCTTGCCGACCGTGCCGTCATCGGGAATCGGATAGAATTTCGGCTTCACGGCGCGGAACCAGTAGCTGCCGTCCGCGCCGGTGCGGAAGACCCCGCGCAGGTTGAAATCAGGCTGAATGCCCTTCTGCTGAACGTCGTAGAAGCCTTCGTCGTTGGCCTGCCAGACGTCGATGACGGCATTGGCGATCGGCTTGCCCTCGGTGTCGAGGATCCGCCCTGAAACCACCATGTCCTCGCCCTTGTGATCGAGGCAGATGTTGGCGCCCATCGGCAACTCCGGGGCGTCGGCAACGTGGAACGGGCCAAGCACCGTCGACTCCGAAGCGCCTGAAGGCTTGCGGTTGTTGATCGCGTCGACGAGCATCGACACGCCGAGCACGTCCGACAGCAGGATGAACTCCTGCCGCCATTCATTGCACAGATGCCCGGTCCTGGTCAGGAACATGATGGTTTCGAACCACTCGTCCTGCGTCGGCTCGATCTCCTTGACCGCCTCATGCAGCTTGCGCGTGATCACGCCGATGGCGAATTGCAGGCGCTCGCTTTTCGCTGCCGCATTGCGGCCGGTCACCACCTCGACCGAGTTTTCTTCGTTGAAGAAGCCCTTTTCGTGCGTTTGGGTCATGCCGCTCACCTGTCCAGTATCGATTTGAAGACGCGTCTCAGTTCAGCCGCGGGATCAGCGACTTTGGCCTCGGTCCGCCACGCGACATGCTGGTCGGGCCGCACCAGGATCGCGCCCGAATCCGCGACTTCGCGCGCCCGCGCCCAGTCGCCGGTAAAGTCCTGCCAGCGCTGGCGCGGTCCTATCGTATGGCACGCGATGTCGATGCCCAGTTCCCTGCCGACCGTCCTGGCGGCATCGATCCAGCCCTGTCCGCCGATGCCGGTCAGGATCGCGAAGCGCCCCTTGCCGGAAAGGTCGAGCGTCGAGACCTTCTCGCCCGCGTCGGAGAAGACCCAAGCGTGCGGCACGCGGGCACCCGGCCAGGACGTCGGGTGGTAGTGAAGCTCGTGGTCCTTTTCGAAGGCAGGCTCGGGCTGACCGTCCGTGACCACCGCGCCGGACGTGTATCGCTGGTTCATCTCGACGCCATGCGCGTCGAATTCATAGACCTTCAAGGCAATCGCCTTGCGAATCTCGTCGCGCTGCCGTTCGGCTTCGCCGGTGTCGTTGCAGCGCGCGTCCATGTTCTGCTGCATCTTCACCGGATCGATCGAGTCGAGCAGTCCGAGCGCCTTGAAGATCGGGCCGAACTCCTCGATCGACTGGTTGGCGCGTGTCACGATCTGTTTGGCGATCGGCACCCGCTCGGCATCGTAGCTGTCGAGCAGCTTCGGGCCGGCCTGACCCTTGACCACCATCGCCAGCTTCCAGGCTAGGTTGAAAGCATCCTGGATCGATGTGTTGGAGCCAAGTCCGTTGGACGGCGGATGACGATGCGTCGCGTCGCCCATGCAAAACACGCGGCCGTTGGACGCCCGCGTGGCGTACATGTTGTTGACCGTCCACGTCGAGACCGAGGTGATGTCCACCGCCAGTTGGTCGTCTCCGACCAGATCGCGCACGACCTTGGTGGCAAAGGCCGGGTCGACTTTCGGCTCTGGTCCGTTGATGTCATAGCCCCAGACGACCAGCCACTCATTCCAGGGCCGCACCATGCGCACCAGCCCCATGCCGATGCCGCCGACATTGGAACCAGGTTGAAGCACCCAGTAGAGCACAGACGGCCGGTGGGCGACGTATCTGGACAGATCCGCCTTGAACAGGATGTTGATCGACCCGCCGACGCCCATCTTGCCCTCGAACGTCAGGCCGGCGTGTTCGGCAACCTTCGAGTTTCCGCCGTCGGCGCCGACAAGATACTTCGACCGGACGGTAATCTCCTTGCCGGTCAGCCTGTCGAGGCAGGTCGTGGTCACGCCATCCGCGTCCTGGACATGGCTGAGATATTCCGTCGACATGCGCGCCTGGGTGCCTCGCGAACACGCCGTCTTGAACAGCAGCGGCTCCATGAAGGTCTGCGGCAGATCGTTCATGTGGGACGGCGAGGACAACTGGTGAGCGGCGCGCGAGAGCGGATGTTTGCCCCATGTCTTCAGCCTGCCAATTTCTTCGCCCGCCAGCGACGTGCAGAACACGTTCTCACCCATCAGGTCCTGCTCGGTGGCGTACATATACGCCTCGTCCTCGACCTCGCGGCCGAGATCGCGCAGCACCTCCATGGTGCGCTGGTTGGTGATGTGGGCGCGCGGCGTGTTGGCAAGCCAGCGGTAGCGGTTGATCACCATGTTCTCGACGCCGTAGCTCGAGAGCAGGGCCGCTGTCGACGATCCCGCCGGTCCGGTGCCAATGATGAGGATGTCGGTCTTTATGTCAGCCATCGCGGCCTCCCTGCAAATTGTCTGTCGAAGAGCGATCCTGCCTTTTGACAAGTCGGCGGCGGACCGGAAAGAACTGAATTCCCGTGCGGTCGGTGAACAGGCCCCACAGGCCGCGCGGGGCAAACAGCATCACCCCTATGCCGATCAGCCCGAGCACAAGCAGATACCAGGAGCCATAGTCGGCCAGCGAATTCTGCAGCAGGAAGAAGACGATGACGCCGACGATCGGGCCTTCCAGCGTGCCTATTCCACCGATGACCACGATGAAGATCACATAAGCCGTCCAGTCGACGACCGAGAAGGCAGCGTCGGGCGAGATGCGCGCCTTCTGGACGTAAATAAGTGCACCGCACAGGCCCGTCACGAAGGCGACCGACACATAGACCGCCCATTTCAGGCTGGCGGCGTCCACGCCGACCGAGCGAGCCGCCTCCTGATTGTCGCGGATCGCGGCAAGTCCCAGCCCCTGGCGTGTCCGCAGCAGCCAGTAGATGAAGCCCATCGTCAGGCAGGCGAGAATAAGCGCGAGCCAGTAGGTCAATATGTCGAGAGCCTGCGCCGACCGAACGCCGAACAGGTCGGCTACCAACTGGACAGCCCACATGTCCCGCGTCGCGGAATTCGGCAGCGACGTGCCGGTGCCGCCGCCGAGCGCCCGCCATTGCGCGAGAAGCAGCCTGACCACCTCCGCGACCACCCATGTGCCGATGGCGAAATAGGCGCCCTGCAGGCGGAACACGAAGAAGCCAAGCGGCAGCGACAGAAGAGCGGCTGCCAGTCCGCCAAGGAGGATGGCGAGGAGCGGATCGAACCCGGCCAGACTGACTGCGGCGAACATCGCATAGGCGCCGAAGCCGACGAAGGCCTGCTGGCCGACCGAAACGAGCCCGGCATAACCTGCGAGCAGGTTCCAGCACTGCGCCAGCACCAGCATCGTCAGAATGAAGAAGAGGTCCTGGATGGTGCTGCGAGAAAGGAACAGCGGCGCAGCGACGCCGGCAACGACGATCACGCCTGCCACCGCGAGAAACGCCCGCGAAGCAGCCGTCTTGGTCTCGATGGCCCAGTCCAGGTTGATGTTGGTCCTTGAGTCCATCAGTCGATCGCCCTCGGAAACAGCCCGCGCGGTCGCACCAAAAGCACGACAAGGAAAGCGACATGGCCGGCAAGTATCTGCCACTCCGGGTTGATGGCAGCACCAACTGTCTGGGCGACACCGATGATGATGCCGCCCAGCAGCGTACCCCAGAGCGATCCCAGCCCGCCGATGATGACCGCCTCGAAAGCGTAGATCAGCCTGGCCGGACCGATCGTCGGATCGAAGTTCGCGCGCGTACCGAGATAGAGGGCGGCGATCGTCACGACGACCATAGCGATACCTGTCGCGGCGGCGAAAATGCGCTTCGGTTCGACGCCCATCAGCCCGGCGGTCACCATGTCGTCGGACGTCGCGCGGAACGCCCGGCCAAGCGCCGTGCGGTAGAAGATCTGGTTGAGCACGATGATCACGGCGACGGCCGACAGGAACGTCAGCAGCGGCATGACACCAACGGTGACCGGTCCGAGCGGCAGCGACATCGTCTCAAGCGAACCGGCCGGCACGCGGCGGCTGTCGGCGGAGAAGCCCTCGAGCAGCGCGTTCTGGATGACGATCGATAGCCCGAAAGTAACCAGCAGCGGCGGAAGAATGTCCTCACCAAGCGTGCGGTTGAGGATGAAGTACTGCAGCGCCCAGCCTGCCGCGAACATGACCGGAAGCGCGACAAGCGCGGCGAGGAATGGATTGAGCCCGAGGCCCGTGACCAGGACGAGGATCAGGAAAGCAGCGACCACGATCAGGTCGCCGTGAGCGAGGTTCACAAGGCGCATGATCCCGAAGACTAGGCTAAGCCCCGCCGCGAACAGGGCGTAGAGGCCGCCGAGCAGAACACCCTGAAGAATGGTGTCCAGCCAGTTCATGAAACCGCCCCGAAATAGGCGGCGTGGATGGCGTCGCGGCCGAGGTCGCCTGCCCTGCCCTCCAGCGTGACGCGGCCTTCCATCATGCAATAGACGCGGTCCGCCACCTTCATCGCCTGCCCGATGTCCTGCTCCACGATGATGATCGAAGCGCCGCTGTCCTTGATTCGTGGAAAGGCTGCGTAGATGTCGCGGATGACGACGGGCGCCAGGCCGAGGCTGATCTCATCGCAGAGCAGCACGCGCGGGTTGGACATCAGCGCGCGGCCGATAGCGACCATCTGCTGCTGGCCGCCCGACAGCGACGTGCTCGGCTGGTCGCGCCGCTCCTCCAGGATCGGAAAGAGTTCATATACAGAGCCAAGCGACCAGGGGCCGTCGACCTTGCGGCCGTAGCGGCCCATCAGCAGATTCTCCTCGACGCTCAGCGACGCAAAGAGCTTGCGCCCCTCGGGCACCATGGCAATACCCCTCGCGACCACCTTGGCAGCAGGCAGGTCGCCTATGGCATCGCCCTCGAAGCGGATGGCATCGCGTGCGTTGGCGATCACGCCGGAGATCGAGCGCATCAGCGTCGACTTTCCGGCACCGTTTGCGCCGATAATCGCCACGGTCTCGCCCTCGTGGAGCGAGACATCCACCCCGAAAAGCGCCTGGAAATCGCCGTAGAAGGCAGTCAGCCCATGGGTTTCGAGAAGCGCCATCATACCTCGATCCCAAGGTAGATCTCGCGCACATCCTTGGACGCCATGATCTCGTCCGGGGCGCCGATTCCGATGACACTGCCGAAATGGAGCACGAGCAGCCGTTCGACGACAGAGTTCAGCGCGTGAAGCACATGCTCGATCCAGATAATCGACACGCCGCGCGCATGAACGGCGCGGATGGTCTTCACAAGTGCGGCGCACTCGCCTTCAGTCAGCCCGCCGGCGATCTCGTCAAGCAGAAGCACTTTCGGGTCGGTTGCAAGTGCGCGGGCCAGTTCAAGCCGCTTGCGCTCCAGGAGCGAAAGGCTACCCGCCGTCGCATTTGCCTTCTCGATCAGCCCCGTCTGTGTGAGAATGTCCGCGCAACGATCGACCGCTTCCGCCTCCGTCGCCGCGGCCCCGAAACCCGCCGCCACCAGCAGATTTTCGAAGACGGTCAGCTTCGAGAAGGGCTGCGGAATCTGGAAGGTCCGCCCAAGGCCGGCAGCACATCGCCGCATGGGTGGCACGCGCGTCACATCCTCGCCGTCGAAAACAATCGAGCCAGCATCGAGCGCTATGTTTCCGGTGATCAGGTTGAACAGCGTCGACTTGCCGGCGCCGTTCGGACCGATGATGCCGAGCGCTTCGCCGTTCTCGACGGCAAAAGAAATCCCCTGCGCCACCTTCAGGGCGCCGAAGCTCTTCGACACGTCGTGGAGTTCGAGGACAGGCATTATCGAGCCTTTCCTCCCCCCGCGAACGGGGAGAGGAAAAATGTCGGAACCATCACGCAATCGGCTCCATCTTGCCGCCGGTCGGGATGTTCGGCGCCGTCTTGTTGTCGGTGATGACGAGATCGTAGCCGCCACCGTCCTTCAACCGCCATTGCCCCCCGACGAGAGGGGTCTTGCTGACGTTTTTCTGCGCGAAGGGAGGCAGGTTTGCTCCGTCCCAGGCGACGGGACCAACGATCGTGTCGAGTTTCGTGGCGGCGATCGCCGCGGCGACCGCTTCCCCGTCGGTCGGATCGTTCGACCGCTTGACCACGTCCAGCGCCACCTCGAACAGCGCATGGATGAAACCGATCGGCTGCGTCCACGGCCGCTTGGTCGCCTCGGTGAAGCCGGCGGCAAGGTCCGCCGAACTCATGTCGGTCATCGAGGACTTGAACGGATGGCTCGGCGACCACCAGACCTCCGAAGAGAGGTTGTTGCCCGAATTTCCGAGCGCCTCGACCGCCTGCGGGAACAGGATCGCCTTGCCCATCGAGGCGACCTTCGGCGTGAACCCCTGCTGCTTTGCCTGGTTCCAGAAGGTCGTGAAGTCCGGCGGGATCATGACGCCGGTGACGATCTCCACCTTGGCCTGGCGGAAGGCGTTGATCTGTGCGGAGAAATCGTCCGTCAGGTTCTGGTAGCGGCCCGGATCTGTCAGCGTGTAGCCCTGCTTGGTAAGTACCGGCGGGAAGCCGACATTCGGATCGCCCCATGCGTTGCCGTCGCCGTCATTGGGGAACAGGCCGCCGACCTGCTTGTTGGTCTCGACCTGGGCCCACATGTTGGTGAACACCGCGATCACGTCCTCGAGGCCCCAGAAGAAGTGGTAGGAATAGTCGAACGGCTTCCAGCTGTCGGGCGCGCCGGGATTGGCCTGCTGGCCGATGAACCACGGCTGCCATGGCGCCATTGTCGAGATGCACGGCATCTGCTCGGCTTCGCAGGTCGTGGTAACCGGGTTTGTGGTCTCAGGCGTCGAGGCCACCACCATCAGGTTGATCTCGTCGTCGACGATTAGTTCACGCGCCACGTCGGCCGCGCGGTTGGGGTTGGACTGGCTGTCCTTGACGATGACCTCGATGTCGAGGCCTAGCTTTCCGGTCACTTCGCGGAAAACGTCGAGCGTGAACTGGTCGGCTTCGGCGAAAGCGGCGAGCGGGCCTGTCTGCGGGCTCACATAGCCGATCTTGACGGCACGCCCCTGGGCGATCGCCGGCATCGGAAATGGACCTGCGGCGGCCACCAGGCCGGTTGCGGCTGCAGTCTTGAGTAGTTTCCTTCGGTTTATCATCGCTTTCCTCCCTGCGAAAAATCGGATGTTCGGCACTGTCAGTAAGGCGGAGTAGTTCCGGCGTAGGCATTCTCGAGAATGTGGACGATGTCGTCGCGCGAGAACGGCCTGGGATTCGCGTACGGATTGCGCATCGCGATGTCGGCGGCCGTCGCGATGTCCCCGCGCCGCAGCCCGATATCTGAAAGCCTCGTCGGTGCGCCGAGCCCGGCGGCAAAGCGATGCAGCGCGATGCCCGCGCTTGCGCCCAGTGCTTCTTCGATGGGCGCCAACAATTCGGGCGCAGCGAATGCGTTGAAACCCACGGTATGGGGGAGCATGACCGAATGCGTCTCGGCATGCGCAAGATTGAAGCTGCCGCCAAGCACATGGCAGAGCTTGTGGTGCAAGGCCATCGAGGAGCTGCCGAGGCAGGCGCCGCAGAGCCACGCGCCATACTGCGCCTTTGAACGAGCCGCGCGGTCAAGAGGCGCCGCCACCACGCCCGGCAGGCCGGCGGTCAGCGCGCGCACCGCCTCGCCCGCCATCAACGTTATGATGGGATTGCGGTCAACCGCGTAGAGCGCCTCGGCGGCATGAGCCAACGCGTTCAGCCCCGACGTAGCGGACATGCCGACCGGCAGTCCAAGGGTGAGGTCGACGTCGTAGATGACGGTCTCCGGCAGGATGGCAGGATCGCGGCGGGTGGTCTTCTCGCCGCCTTGCGTTTCGCCAAGTATGTCGGTCATCTCCGACCCGGCATAGGTCGTGGGAATGGCGATCTGGTCGGCCCCGGTCCTGACGGCGATCGCCTTGCCAAGGCCGATCGTGGAGCCGCCGCCGAAGGAGACGACGCAGTCCGCGCCGAGATCGTTGAAGACGGCCAGCGCCGCTTCGGTGACCTCGACAGGCGTGTGCATGGTCGCTCCGGTAAAGACGCCGGCCGCGCGTTCGCCCAACCGCCCGGCCAGAGCCTCTGCATCGTCGGCCTGCGCCGGCGTCGAGAGCACAAGCGCTCGCGACCGTCCGAGCCTGTCGATTTCCTCGCCGGTGCGTTCGATGGCGCCTCGCGCGAAGACCACGCGCGATCTTAGCCCGCCAAAGACGAACGGCGCCATCGCGCTCATAGCCGGCTCCCTACTGCCATTTGAACTCTTCGAGCCCGGCAACCATCTCGGCCTTGCGGTCCTCGAACCATGGCGGGAACACCAGCGTCTTGCCGGTCTGGCCGGCCGGTTCGTCCACCGTCCAGCCTGCCGGCACTGACCAGGCGATCTCGAAAAGCGCGCCGCCCGGCGAGCGGACGTAGCAGGACTTGAAGTAGTTGCGGTCCTTCTGGTCGGAAACGTCGGTGAAGCCCATGCCTTCGAGGTGCGCCTTGAGCTTCAGCTGATTGTCTTCGTTGCCTGTATTGAGCGCCAGATGGTGGATCGTCCCGCCGGCGAGCGTCCACGTGCCTTGCGGACGGTTCGGTTCATGCAGCACCTCGACCGATCCATGCGGGCCGCCGCCGGGCAGCCGATACGCCATCGCATCGTGGGTATCGCCGATCTTCTCGAGTCCCATGCCGACAACCAGGAAATCGTCCATCGACGTCTTGTCGAAGACGGCGATCGCGACGCCGAAGATGCCCTTGATACCGTTCTGCCCGGATATCCCGTCCGCCACGATCGGACGCCGCCCGTCGTTCTCGGCGGCAACGAGTTCGTGCGAGATGCCGCTCGGATGCTCGAAGGCGAGGCGCTTCAGGCCGAGGCGCTCGATCTGCCTGGCCGGCCGGCCGTTTGCGTTGAGCCGGTCTTCCCAGAAGGCCAGGCTGCCGGCCGGAACCGCCAACTGGATGACCTTGCTCTGGTTGGTGCCGCGGCGGCCGTAGATTCCCGGTTTGCGGAACGGGAACGTCGTCACGATGGTCGAGGCGTCGCCCGTCTCGTTGCCGTAGTAGAGGTGATAGACGGGCGTCGTCCCGTCGAAAAGGACCGTCTTCTTGACGGACTTCATGCCGAGCAGCTTGGTGAAAAAGTCGTAGTCATCCTGTGCGCCATCGACGCTCATGGTCACGTGGTGGTAGCCGTTCACGAATGCCATCTGTTTCCTCCTCCTGTCGTTGGTCCGCATAGAGCGGGGCGCAAGTCCCGCCTCCGCAAATCGCTCTCGAATGAACGATCCGTCGTCATCGCGATATTGGTGCAGTGCGCGGCGGGTTCGCGTCTCGCGCCCTCGCCAGCACGAAGGTGAACTCCAGCGTCCACTCACATCGTACGCCGCCGCTGCCGGCGTGCCGGAAATCGGCGACCAGTTCCGGCTTCACGCCAAGCAGCGCATCCTCGGCGAGGCGCGGATCGGCGCCATCGTAGACGTGCGTCGTAACGGTTTCGAAGCCAGGAGCCCGCACGATGAAGTGCAAATGCGCCGGCCGGTGCAGCGGATAGCCCAGGCGTCCAAGCAACTGCCCGACTGGTCCGTCATCGGGCACCTTGTAGCCCATGGGTTTCACGCTCAGATAGTGCAGGTTGCCGACCTCGTCGGCCCGGAATGTCCCGCGCAGATTGAACTCCGGCTGCAGGTCCGGCTGCTGGTTCTCGTAGTATCCCTGCCCGTTGGCCTGCCACGTCTCGACAACCGCACCGGCCACTGGGCGTCCATCCAGGTCTCGCACGTGGCACGTTACGGCGAGCCTCTCGCCGGCTCCGTCGAGCGATATGTTGGCCCCAAGCGGCAACTCCGGCGCGTCGGGCCTGTAGAACGGTCCGCGCGCGGTGTTCGGCGTCACGCCGGGCGGACGCAGGGTGTTGATGTCTTCGACGAGTTGCGTGATGCCGAGAAGATCGGACAGCAATATCCATTCCTGGCGCCGCTCGTCGCACGCATGGCCGACTTCAGTAAGAAAATCCACCGTCGCGCGCCACTGCCTGGTCGTAGGCCGAACTTCGCTGACTGCGGTATGGAGGGCACGCACGATCTTCGCCACGGCCGCGCCGAATTCGGGATCGCTGCCCGCGACGATGCGCTGCTCGACCTTGTCGGCCAGGTTTTCCTGGTGGGTAGCGCCAAGCACGGCCTGCATCATCATCCTCCCATGACGAATGCAACCGTTCTAGCAGGGCCGGAACCGCAGCTTGATGATTTCTTTCCGGCTTAATATAACGGATCGTTATGAAGATCGACGAGCGACACCTCATCCAGCTTGCTGCCGTCGTCCAGGCGGGCGGTGTCACGGAAGGCGCGGCCTCGATCGGCATGGCGCAATCCGCCGTCTCAAGAACCCTGGCGTTGCTGGAGCAGCGCCTCGGCGAACCCCTCTTCATCAAGGGCCGCCGCCCGCTGCAGCCGACCCCGTTGGGACGCTCGCTTGCGGAACTGGGCACCACCATGCTTCTGGCGTCGCGACGGGCGTCGGAACTGGTCGACGGCTTCCACAAGGGCCGCAGCGGCATCGTGCGGATTGCCGGCACGCCGTTTTTCATGGACGCGCTCATCTCTGGCATGATCGCCGAGTTCCAGACGCTGAACCCCGACATCCGCATCGACCAGAGCTATGCCTATCTGCCCGAGATCCAGGCTGCGCTCTATGCCGGACGCATCGACCTGGCGATCTGCCCGATCGACATCCTCGATGAAGGCTCGACCCTGACCTTCGAGGAGATCCTGCCCGGTCGCAATGTCGTGGCGTGCCGCACCACCCATCCCCTCCTCATGCGGCGCAAGCTCCGGACCCAGGAGCTGCTCGACTATCCGTGGATCGCTCCGCCGCCCGGCAGCCCGCTGCTCGCCGACCTGCGCAGCCTCATGCTCTCGCTTGGCGCCATGGAAATAAAGGTGCGATACTCCGGTGGCTCGCTGACCAGCACCAACACCTATCTCAAGGGAACGGATGCGCTGACGATCCTGCCGCATGGCGTGGTCTTCGCGTTCCGCAAGGAAAACGCCATCACCGCCCTGCCGGTGAAAATTCCGCATCCCGAACGCGCGCTCGGCCTGCTGCGGCTGTCGACCGCCCCTCGTTCACCGGCCGTCGAGGCCTTTGCCCAGCATGTCGGCGGCAGCTTCCGGAACCTCAGGCACCTGATCCAGCGTCACGAACGCGCAGTAATCTGGGGCGCCTAAAGCAGCCCTTGGTCAAAAGGTTCTTGGCCGACACGCCGTGCGCTTCGGCCGCTTAGGTCTTCAACAGAAGATGTTCGCGTTCCCAGGGGGTCACGATCCCCTCGAAGGCATCGAGTTCCTGCTGCTTCACGCGGTCGAACGTCTGGAAGAAGTCCTCGCCGAGAAGCGAGCGGATGGCATCGCAGACCGCCAGGCGCTCCAGCGCCTGCGGGAGGTTGCGGGGCAGCGTGCTCCTTGCAAGGTAGGCGTTGCCAAGCGCCTCCGGCGACCGTTCAAGCCGTTCCTCGACCCCGAGATAGCCGCAAAGCAGCGTCGCGGCGATAGCGAGGTAGGGGTTGGCGTCGGCACCGGGCAATCGATTCTCCACCCGCCGCGCTTCGCGTCCCGCCTTCGGCACGCGCAAGCCGCACGAGCGGTTGTCGTGCGACCATTCCACGTTCGCGGGAGCGCTGAGGGTCGGCCGGATCCGCCGGTAGGAATTCACGTTTGGCGCAAGCAGCGGCATGGCTTCGGGAACATATTTCTGCAGACCACCCATGAAATGCCGGAACATCGGCGTGTCGTCGCCCTGCTTGTCGGCAAACAGCGTCTCTCCGGCCTTATCCACGACCGAGACGTGCAGATGCATCGAACTGCCGGCATGATCATCGACGGGTTTAGCCATGAAGGTCGCGTGCATCCCGCCCAACGACGCGGCCTTTCGGGCGATCCGTTTGAACATGACGACCTGATCGGCGAGCTTGAGCGGATCGCCGTGAAGAAGGTTTATCTCCAGTTGCGCCGCCCCGGTTTCATGCGTCAGCGTATCGACCGGCACGCCGACGATGGCGCAATGATCGTAGATGCGGCTTATTACAGGCTCGAAACGCTCCAGCGCTTCCACATCGTAGGGATGCTGGGAATTCTCGCGTCGGCCATCCGCCGCAACCGGCGCACTGACGGCGTCTCTCGGGTCAGGATTTGGCGCCGTCAGGTAGAATTCGAGCTCGGGCGCCACGACCGCGCGCCAGCCCTTCTCCGCATAAAGCGACAGCACGGATTTCAGGAGCGTTCGCGGCAGCGCGCTCCAAGGCCGGTCCGCCGGATAGCATGCATCCGCCAGGACGAACGCCCGCGGCGGCGTGCAATCGGGGGCGACACACAACGTGTCGAGATCGGGAACCATCAGCATATCGGGGTCGGCATAGGCGAAACCCTCGTCGATCGATCCGGAATAGCGGCCGTCGGCGCAGACCAGTAGCGCGCTGGTCGGAATGTAGAGCGGCGCGCCATCAAGCGCCTTCAGGAACTTCTCTACCGGCAGGACCTTGCCGCGCAGCACCCCGTTCATGTCGGGGATCAGGCATTCGACCTCGGCGATTTCGTTTTTCCCAATCCAGTCGGACGCCTTACCCATGTCGTGTGGCCATTGTGTCATACATGCTTGCGCCCTCCCGCCTTGCGAAACCATTCGTCGGGATAAGGGTACCACCAATCCTGCACAACCGGCTTGTGGTCGATAATCACCATCTTCGAGCGCCTGAACGCATCGAGTCCCTGCCGTCCAAGTTCCCGGCCGATTCCCGATGCCTTCCACCCGCCAAAGGGCAGCGCATCGTTGTCGATAAGCGGGTTGTTGACCCAGACCATTCCGGCCTCCAGGCGTTCGGAAGCTTCCATGGCCTCGGCAAGGTCGGTGGTGAAGATCGACGCACCGAGCCCGAACGGCGTGTCGTTGGCAAGCCTAATCGCCTCGTCGAAATCGGCGACGCGGCAGATTGCTGCGACCGGCCCGAAACATTCCTCCCGGCAGATTGCCATGTCGGGCGTCACCCCGGTCAGGATCGTCGGCTCGTAGAACCAGCCGACATTGCGTCCGGGAGGAATGCGGCCGCCCGTCACGGCCTTCGCACCATGCGCGAGCGCGTCGTCCACCAGCCGCATCACCTTGGCCCGCGCGGCTTCGCTGACCAGCGGGCCGATCTCGGTCTCGTCCATGCCGTTGCCGATACGCAGCGCGCGGGTTTTCTCGGCAAACAACTCGACAAAGCGGTCATGCACGGAATCGACCACGAAAAACCGTTCGGCGGAGGTGCAGACCTGCCCGGACAGGTGGAAGGCGGCAGTCACGCTTCCGGCCGCCGCGACCTCCAGGGGTGCGTGGGCGCTGACGATCAGCGGATCGCTGCCGCCTGCCTCGATAACGCACGGTTTGGTGCGTTCTGCGCAGGCGACCGCGACGCGCCGGCCGGCGGCGACCGAGCCAGTGAACGCCACAGCGTGGGTGCGGTCGGACTCGACAAGCGCCCTGCCCGTTTCCGCGCCGCCCGGCAGACAGCAGATCAGCCCCGCAGGCAGCGACCGGAAAACGGCCATGTAGTCCAGCGTCGAAAGCGTCGTCGCCTCGGCCGGCTTGATGATGCACGCATTGCCGGCGGCAAGCGAGGCAGCCACCGTCCAGCACATCAGCAGAATCGGGAAATTGTACGGCATGATATGCACCGACACGCCGTAGGGTTCGTAGCGCGCATACTGGAAGGAGCCCGCCTGCGTCGTGCCGGCGATCTTTCCGGCCTCGTCGCGCGCCATTTCGGCGTAGTAGCGGAAGATCGGCGCGCAATTGGCGATCTCGCCGATCGCCTCGGGATAGGGCTTGCCCATCTCGCGCACCATCAGTTCCGCGCAGCGCGTGAAATCGGCCGCCTCAATGGCGTTGGCAACGCCGTGGAGATGTTTCGCGCGCGTCTTGGCGTCGAGCGCTTTCCAGAGCTTCTGCGCATTCGCCGCAGCAGTCAGCGCCGCGTCGATTTCAGCCTCGGTCGCAGCCGCAATCGCACCGGCCACTTCCAGCGTCGCCGGATCAATCACTGGACGGGGTTGCGCGCTCATCGGCCGGTAGAGCGGATTGATGAACAGACATGGTCTGTCGGGCGAGAATTCCATCGTACTTTCCTGACGCCCGCTCAGCGGATCATGTAGACCTTCTTGATCGTCTCGTGGACCGTGCAAACGCCTTTCCAGTCCTGCGGAAAGAATGCCACGGTATCGGGCATGATCTCGATCACCTCGCCCGATTCATGCACATAGGTGCAGCGCCCTTCGAGGAAGTGGCAGAACTCGTCGCGCGTGACGTGGCAGAACCATTTGCCCGGTGTGCACACCCACAGCCCGCATTCGGAGCGGCCTCCGGGACCCTTGTGCAGCAGCTTGCCGGAGGTGCGGGACTGCCCCTCGATCATCGTCGGGATGACGCCCCAGTCGATCAGTTCGGTCAGCTTCAGCGGCGACTGCAAGACGGGGGTTGCAGCGTTCGGCTCGCCGGCCTCCGTCTCGTCTTCGGACAGAATGTAGGTGTTGCGGATCGTCTCATGGACTGTGCACTCGCCGGTCCAGCCGCCGGGAAACATCACAGCCGTTCCCGCGCTGACTTCGATGGTCTCGCCGCTGTCGGAGCGGTAGGTGGCGCGACCGGCGACGAAATAGCAGAGTTCGTCGCGCGGGATGGACAGCCGCCAGCGCCCCTCGCTGCAGACCCATATGCCGGTCTCGGGTCGGTTGCCCGGCCCCTTGTGCACCAGGCGGCCGGTCGAGCGGGATACGCCCTCGATGGCGTCGGACTGGACGCCCCAGTCGAGAAGGTCGGTGCGTGTCGACGCGTCGTAGAGGTGTGGGGCGGACGACGTCACAGCAGCGTCTCCAGCAGCGTCGCGGCCTTCTCGGGGCCGTTCTGCGACTGCATGTGCCTCGACGTCGCGGCGAGCTTTGCCTTCATCGCGGGATCGGTCAGGCACGAATTCAGCTTCGCCAGCAGCTCTATTTCCTTCCAGTCGTAGCGCGGCATCTTGAAGCCATGGCCGGTTTCCTGGACGCGGGTCGCGTTGTCGTGTCCGTCCCAGACATAGGGCATGATGATCGCCGGCTTGGCGAAAAACAGGCACTCCGTAAACGAGTTGTTGCCGCCGTGGTGGATCACCGCGTCGACCAGCGGGATGACCGATGGCTGCGGGAACCAGCTGTCGATGATGACATTCGGCGGGACGCTGGAATACTCATCCTTGTAGCCGCCGACATTGACCAGCGCCCGATAGGGCGAATTGCCGATCGCGGCGATGACGCGCTTGAGAAGCTCCGTGTCGCCTGCGCCGAGCGAGCCGAACGAAACGTAGATCAGCGGCCCGTCATTGTTCCTTGCAAAAGTCGGCACCTGATAGGGCGCTTCCTTGCGCACGCATCCTTCGAGGTACTGGAACTGCTTGGTATCCAGCGCGTGACCGCGCTTGAATTTCACGGCCTCGGGATAAAGCAGCAGGTTCAGGTAGGGCGACGCCTCGAAGAACTGCCCGATGGGATAAGCCGCTTCGCCTGAAGACTTCAGGAAATCGTTGAAGTCGTCATGGATCGGCTTGATGACCGCGTTGAAATGGTCGCGGAAAGCCTTGTGACAGGCGTGGTCATCCTCGCCGCAGCCGGAAAGATGCGGCGGGATTTCTTCGTCCTCGATCTCGTTTTCCGAGCAGGAGATCACCCGCACCCACGGCACGCCGAACTGCTTGATCGCCGGAAACAGGATCACGTTGTCGACGCAGATGATGTCCGGCTTGATCTTGGCCAGCACGCCCGGCAGGTCCTTCTGCGCCCATTTGGCGCTGTCCACGATCGCCGTCCAGCAGTCCTTCACGTAGTTGTCGACCTGGTCGTAGGGCGACTTGCGGAAGTTCGGGATGTGGCCGTTGATGAAGTCCTCCCAGAACTTCGCCATCTTCTCGGGCGGCATCGGCTCCGACAGGTTCACCGGATGCGCCTCGAAGCCGTAGCCCTTGTAGACGTCGACAAAGCCCGGATCGGACAGGAAAACCGCCTTGTGGCCCCGCGCCTCGACGGCCTGGGCGATTCCGACCGAATTGAGCGCCGGCCCGTAGGCGGCTTCTGGGAAGAATGCGATCGTCTTTTGCGTCATGAGTGTCTCCGGTATCTCAATTCCTGAAAATGCGTGTATCGCTCGCTGCCCAGCCGATCTCCACGGCATCGCCGACCTTCAGCGGCCTGCGGTCCGCCGTATCCGCCGTCACCCGGACGAGGAAGGCCTTTTCGGCAAGTGGCGTGCGCAGGTGGAGCTGCATGTCGAGGCCATGATAGGCAAGCGCCTCGACGGTGCCCGTCGTGCGGTTGACGACGCCGGGTGACGGAAAAAGCGCAATCCTTTCCGGCCGCACCGCAGCAAGCGCGGCGCTCCCCGCGGTCAACCCATCTGGCAAGTCGCCGGCAATCGTCGATCCGTCACCGGCCTTGATGCCCGCGCCCACCGTGCTGCCCGCGCAGAAGTTCATGACGCCGATGAAACCCGCGACGAAGGCGTCCGCCGGATGCTCGTACACCTCGTGCGGCGTATCGCATTGCAACAGGCGGCCGTCCTTCAGCACCGCCATGCGGTCGGCCATCACAAGCGCTTCCTCCTGGTCGTGGGTGACCACGATGAAGGTAATGCCCACCTCGTGCTGCAGGCGCTTCAGCTCGATCTGCATCTCGCCGCGCAGCTTCTTGTCGAGTGCGCCGAGCGGCTCGTCCAAGAGCAGCACGCGCGGCCGCTTGACCAGTGCGCGCGCCAGCGCGACACGCTGCTTCTGCCCGCCTGAAAGCTGGTCCGGCTTGCGGTCGGCCAGCGCGGCAAGCTGCGTCGTCGACAGCATTTCGTCAACGCGCGACCGGATTTCGGTCGCCGATTTGCGCTCCATCTCCAGGCCATAGGCTATGTTGGCGCGCACGCTCATGTGCGGGAACAGCGCATAGGACTGGAACATCAGGTTCACCGGCCGCCTGTTCGGCGGCACGCGCGAAACGTCGGCGCCGTCGAGCATGATCCGGCCGCCATTGGGCGTCTCGAAGCCCGCCAGCATCCTCAACAAGGTGGTCTTGCCGCAGCCTGAAGGGCCAAGCAGTGCGAAGAACTCGTTCTCGCGGATCGACAGCGTGACGCCATCGACAGCCGTAAGCGTACCGAACCTCTTGACCACGGAGTCGATATCGAGAACCGGGCGCGTCGTCATCGGCCCACCATTCCCCGGTTGAGCCGCTGCGATATTGCCAGCGCGATCACACTGACGGCCATGACAATGGTCGCCAGCGCGTTGATCTCGGGCGTGATGCCGAAGCGGATCATCGAGTAGATCTGCATCGGCAGCGTGGTCGACGAGCGTCCAGCGCCGGCTGTGAAGAAGGCGATGATGAACTCGTCGACCGACAGCGTGAGGGCGAGCAGCGCGCCGGCTACGACGGCCGGCAGGATGACGGGCAACGTTACCCGCCTGAACGTGGTGAATGCCGACGCGCCCAGGTCGGCGGAAGCCTCGGTGATCGACCAGTCGAAGGACTTGAGCCGCGCACGCACCACCGCGCAGACGAAGGCGAGATTGAAGACGACATGCGCAAGCACGATCGTGTGCAACCCCATCGTCAGGTCGAGCATCGAGAAGAAGGAGAGTAGCGCGACGGCCAGAACGATGTCGGGGATGATCATCGGCGCGAACACCAGCGCCTCGAGCGCCCCTCCCCTGCGCCGTCTGATTTCCACGCCGATGGCAAGCAGCGTGCCGAGCAGCGTGGAGATGACTGTCGAGGCGACCGCGACGATCAGCGTGTTCAGCGCGGCCGACAAGATGTCCCGATTGCTCGCCAGCGAGACATACCACTTGACGGAAAAGCCGGACCAGACGGTCGGTAGCCCGCCCTCGTTGAAGGAGAGCGCCACCAGGACGGCGATCGGGACGTAGAGGAAGGCAAAGACCAGCACGAGAACCGTCGTGCCGGCTTGCCGCGCGGCGCGTGAGCGGTCGGCCATTTAGCCGTCCTCCCTGACAGGAGCCGTGCGGGTCGACGCGCGATCCGACGCATAGGCCTGGACGAGGAGGAGCAGCATCATGATGGCGATCAGAGCCATGGAAAGTGCCGCGCCGAACGGCCAGTCGTTCGCGGTCAGGAACTGGTCGTAGACCAGATTGCCGATCATCTGGAAACGCCCCCCGCCGAGCAGCGCCGGCGTCACGAAATTGCCGATCGACAGCACGAAAACAAACACTGCGCCGGCGGCGATGCCCGGCAGCGTCAGTGGAAGGATAATGCGGCGAAATGTTGTGAAAGCCGACCCGCCGAGGTCGCGAGACGCTTCTGCGAGTTCAGGATTCATGCGGGAAAGCGGCGCGTAGCAGGTCAAGATGACGAAGGGCAGATAGTTGTAGACGAGGCCCGCGATCACCGCGCCTTCCGTATAGAGCATCGACGGCGGTTCGCCGGTGTAACCGAACCAGCGCATGAACTGCGTGACCAGCCCCTCGCGGTTCAGGAGCACGATCCAGGCATAGGTGCGGATCAAGTAGTTCGACCAGAAGGGCAGCACCGCGAAGAACAGCAGCACCGGCTGGAGCGACCGCCTGCATGAAGCGATCGCGTAGGCGGCGGAGTAGCCGATGACCACCGCGATGAGCGCGGCGATGCCGGCAATGCGGGCCGAATTCAGGAAGATGCCAGCGTAGAGTGGGTCGAATACCCGAGCGAAGTTTTCCAGCGTGAAGGTGTAGTCCACCCCGCCATAGGTGCCGCGCTGGAAAAAGGCCAGCGCGAGCACCAGGCCGCAAGGAACAACCATCAACCCGATGAGCCAGGCAAGCGCCGGCGCCATCAGGAAGGTGGATCGGGAGGTATTCATGCGAACAACCGCCCCTGCGAGCGCAGCAGATTACTGCGCGGCCTTGATCTCGCTGACGATCCGCGAATACTCCTTCTGCGAATCGCCGACATCGCGCAGCACTTCGAACTTGGTGAGTTCCGCGACCGGCATCGCCATGTTGGGGTAGGTCGTCGAAAGTTCGGCCGGCAGGCTGTCCATCGCCGCCTTGTTCGGCACCTTGTAGAGGATGTTCTCGGCAGCCCACGCATGGTTCTTGGTGTCGAGCATGAAGTTGATGAACTGCAACGCGGCATCCTTGTTCTCGGATGCCTTCATCACCACCATCGTGTCGACCCACAGATCGGACCCTTCCTTCGGGATCACATACTTGATGTCCTTGTTGTCGGTGATGCCGTAGTTGCACCAGCCGTCCCACGCCTGCACCATCACCGCCTCGCCGGACACCAGCTTGGAGTAGAAGGTGGTGTCGTCATAGGCGAGCAGGGTCTTCTTTGCCTCGATCAGCGTGTTCTTCACCTGCTCCATCTTGGCCGGGTCGACCTCGTTGACCGAGAAGCCGTCGGCAAGCTGGCCGGCGGCGAGCAGCCAGCGGTCCGTCGCAAGCATGGTCGTCTTGCCCTTGATATCGTCGGCAGGCTTCAAGAGGTCGTTCCAGGAAGCAGGCTCGGCCTTGACCAGATCGGAGCGGAAGCAAAGCCCGGTGGTACCCCAGGTGTAGGGTACTGAGAACGTGTTGCCCGGATCGTATGCGAGCGCCGCCGCCTCGGGGTAGAGATTGGCGAGGTTCGGCACCTTCGATGCGTCGATCGTCTCGGCGAGGCCAAGCTTGTTCAGCACTTCGGCGAAGGGCGACGAAACGAAGACGACATCATATCCCTTGCCGCCCGAGGCGACGAGCTTGCCCATGATCTCTTCGTTCGTGGCATGCTTGACGACTTCACCGGTATTGCCGGTTGCGGCCTTGAAGGCGTCCATGGCGTCAGGCGCCATGTAGCCGTCCCAATTGGAGATGACGAGTTCGGCGGCATTTGCCGTCGATGCGAGCGCGGCGAGGCTGACGCCAAGCAAGATCTTGCGCGCAGTCGTGGTGCGGTTGTTATTGGTCTTCATGACAGACTCCCATTGTCGCGAATTTCGGTGTCGAAGAAATCAATGTCGCGTCCGGCTCCCGCGCATAGCGCGAGATCGCCATCACGTTCCCCGGCGATTTTTTCGCCATTTCTTCAACTGTACTATTGCTGCAAAAAGAACGTCAATCCATAATCTGACACGAAACCGTGTTTCGCTCCTGATCCCGGTTCTCACCGCGCAGCGGAAGTAGCGAACGATGCAGACCACCCGTTCCCGGCCACGCTCCAACCACCTGGACCTCGCACAGCGGATTCTTGCGGTGGTGCGCGATGGAGGCTTCCGGTCGGGCGACAGGCTGGCCGAGCAGCAGATCGCCTCCATGTGCAACGTATCGCGAACGCCCGTTCGAGCCGCGCTGCGGCTTCTCGCCGATCAGGGGGTGCTCAAATGGCAACAGGACGTGGGTTACGCGCTCGCCATCGATCCTTCCGGAACGGTCGAGGCAGCGGCCGATCTGCCGAGCGCCGATGAAGACCGGCTCGCCGAATCCATATTGCGCGACCGCGCGGCGCGGCGCCTTGATGAGACCGTGACGGCAAGCGGCCTTTCGCGCCGCTACGACAAGGACCGAAGGACGGTACTAAAATCGCTTAGAATACTGGAAAGCGAAAACTGGATCGACAAAGCCCCCGGCCAGTCTTGGCTGTTCCGCGCCGCACAGGAGGGCCCCGAAGCTCTCGCCGAAAGCTACGACTACCGGCTGCTGCTCGAACCAGCGGCGCTTGACGCGGAATTCAGGCTGGACGAGGCGCGGACCGCGGCGATGCGTTTCGGCATGGAGGCGCAACTCGCGTCGCCGGAGGCATCCTTCGAACTCCGTGAATTCCAGCGTCTCGACCTGGAATTCCACGGAATGGTGGCACGCGGTGCATCCAATCGCTTCATCTGCGAAGCGATCCTGCACCATCTCAAGCTGAGGCGACTTCCGGGCGCGCTGCATTCGGTCAACGTGTTCCGCCTGAAGCAGTCGACGCGGGAGCATCTTGCCATACTTGACCAGTTGGAGGCGCGGCAGTTCGAGGCCGCTGCCGACCTGATGCGGGTGCATCTGCGCCTGTCGCGCAGTCAGCGTCCGCAGGCCGCTAGCCGCGGCGCGCCCGTCCTGCCAGCCGGCGCCCGTCCGGGCGAGCGGGCCAGCCGCTGATGGCGCGCGCCTCACCCGTTGTCGCGCTCTTCCCGGAAGCAAGTTTCGGCGCGGCGTTGAACTGCATCGGCATCGCGCAGGCGCTGCGCGAGCGGGGTGCGCGGCCCGTATTCATCTGCCACGCGGGCTTTACGGGCCTGTTCGCGGACTATGGCTTCTCCGAGCACCCCCTGCCCGCGTCAGGCGGCAACGACAAGCCCGACACATGGCAGGATTTCGTTGGCCGGCACCTGCCGCATTTCAACCTGTCGCCGCTCGAACAGCTCGATACCTATGTCGGTCCGACATGGGATGCGATCGTCGATACCGCGATTGCGGCGGAGGCACCGCTTCGGCAATTACTGACGCGGCTGAAGCCGGACGCCGTCGTGCTCGACAACGTCGCTATGTTTCCGGCGCTCGCGGCGTCCGGCATTCCATGGGTGCGGATGATCTCCTGCGCCGAGACCGAATTGCCCGATGCCAACGTGCCGCCTTATCTCTCTGGCATCGCCGCTGACGATCCCACACGTCGCTTGTTCGAGAGGCGCTACCTCAAGGCCGTCGCGCCGGCGCATGAACGGTTCAATCGATTCCGCGCCGGCGTCGGGCTGCCCCCCCTCGCTCAGGGACTGTTTCTCGAGGATTCGCCCTGGCTCAATCTGCTGCTGACGCCCGCAATCGTACGCCGGGAGCGCACGGCTCCCCTCGATCCGGAACGATTTATCTACCTGGAGGGATGCGTGCGCCGCGAAGGCCCGTATGATCCCCCAGAATTTCCGCGCGGCGACGGGCCGCTTGTCTATCTCGGTTTCGGCAGCTTGGGCGCCAGCGATGTCGGCCTCATCGAGCGCATGATCGCAACCTTCGCGTCATTCCCCGCTCGCTTCATCGTCAATGTCGGCGGTTTTCGCGACGCCTATCGCGCGGTGCCCGACAACGTCTATCTCGACGCCTGGTTTCCGCAGCCATCGGTGGTCGCGAAATGCGACCTCTTCATGCATCACGGCGGCAACAACAGCTTTTGCGAAGCGCTTTATTTTGGCGTGCCGTCACTGGTCATGCCCTATTGCTGGGACGGTCACGACAATGCGCAGCGCGCTGTCGAGACGGGCGTCGGACTTCGCCTCGACCGCTCTCGATGGACCGCCGCCGAACTGACCTCGGCCATGACCTCCCTGCTCGGCGATCAGCCCTTGCGCAGGCGCCTTGCAGAGAATGCCGCTATGATGGCCACTCGCCCCGGAACGGCGCTTGCGGCCGATGCGATTCTCGGCCTGACGGCACGGCCACGGCCCGCCTGACGTCTATTTCCCACTTGCGAACAATGCAATCGTCGGATCATCTGCGGCGTTTGCAGTCGAGGGTCCGGGCGGCTACTGGCATGAACGATCGGCAGGAAGTTCCGACAAATTCAAGGCTTGACGACGCCGCACGCGCCGGCTGGCTCTACTATGTTGCCGGCAACACGCAGGACTGGGCGAAGCAGCAGTGGCTCATGCCGCTCGACAATCTCGGCGCGGACTATGCCGCGTCCGCCGGCCTCTATCCGGATCTCGCCTCGGCCTGCGCGGCGATGCGCCAGGCCGACCGGGAGCGGCGGCCCAACCCGGCCGCCAAGGCGAGCTTCGACCGCGATTATCGCATCTTCCTCGAAATGCACCGTCAGCGGCAAGCGCTGGACGACATCGCCTGAGGCGCTGCGAAGGCCGCCGCCGTGCTTCAGGCCCGCAATGTACTGCCCGGCGCGAACCCCCGCACCAGCCCGCGCGTGACGCTGCCGTCGGGCGGCAGCAGCGGGATCAGGCACGCCTGCAGCGCGTGGTAGAGGTCCGGCTTTCCCCTGAACACGCGGCTGACCGGCTTCAGCTCAGAATCCAGTTCCGGAAACCAGCCCCCGTTCACGTGGTCGATGAGGTGGTTGGCGGTAAAGTCCCAGATCCGGCGATACCATTGCTCGAAACGAGGATCGGGATCGACGGCGCCAAGCACTGCCGCCGCTCCAATTCCTTCCGCGCAGGGCCACCAGAAGCGATCCGCGCGCTTGGGGCGGTCCTGCCAGTCCAGCGTATAATAGAAGCCGCCCGCGCCGCGATCCCAGCCGATCTCGACCGTCTTGAGGAAAAGCTGCCGCGCCGCGTCGATCAGCCAGCCATGGGTACGCCCGCCGAGCTCCCAGAGCTGCACGAGCAGCCGGCTCCATTCCAGAGCGTGTCCGGGCGTGGTGCCGGCGGGGCGGAAGGTCGGATCTCCCTCAAAGTCGAGGTCTACGTGCCAGTCGCTGGTGAAGTGCTCGGCGACGCGCCACCCCTGCTCGCGCGCATGGCGGTGGATGATGAGCGAGGCGATGCTCTCGCCCATGGCGAGATAGGTTCCGTCCCCTGTCGCCTCGTATGCGGCCATCACGGCTTCCGTGAGGTGCATGTTCGAGTTCTGCCCGCGATAGCCGCCGAGCGGGGTCCAGTCCGCGGCGTATTCCTCGCTGGTCGCCCCTGGGGAGGCCTCCCAGAATCGCGTCCGCAGGATTTCGGTGACATCCGCGAGCAGCCGGTCGGCGTCCGGGTGTCCGACGACCTTGGCCGAAGAGGCCGCAAGCAGCACGAAGGAATGCCCGTAGGCCTGCTTGGTCGGATCGGTCGCCGCCCCGTCGTCTACACCCCAGAAGTAGCCGCCGTGCTTGCCGTCGCGGTGGCGGCCCCACAGGAACTCCATGCCGTGGTCGATCATCCGGTCGGCGCCGGGCAGTCCAAGCAGATGGGCGATGGCGAAACAGTGGACGGTGCGCGTCGTGTCGTGGATCTGCCGCACCACACCCGAAGCGCCTGCAGCGGGGAATGGCCGCCCGGCATCGTCGAGCGGGAAGAAACCGCCGGCCGGATTGAAGCTCCCGAACTGGAAGAAGTCGATCAGTTCCCTCGCCTGGCCGAACAGCCAGCGCCGGTGCGCCGAACGTTCGACGAAGCGCGGTCCCTGCGTGCCGACCCAACGCGGCTCGATGCCCTGGTGTGCCATGATCTCCTCCCGACAGTCGTTAGCGTACGCCGATTGCGGCGGTCAGTCCGCCATCGACGATGTGATCCGATCCTGTGATGAAGCCTGCCTTCGACGACGCCAGGAAGGCGACGAGTTCGGCAACCTCCTCCGGCTCCCCGATGCGGCCGATCGGGTGGCCAGCGCCGAAACGTGCGAAGACCGCCTCGATGTCGGCGTCCGGCCCGTCGAAGGTGCGGGCGGCAAGCTCGAGGATAGGGGTTCGCACCGAGCCGGGACTGACCGAGACGACGCGGATCTTGTCTGCCGCGAAGTCGAGCGCCATCGCGCGGGTCAAGGCATGGATCGCGCCCTTGGAGGCGACATAGGCCGCGACGCCGGGCTGGCACGAATGCCCCTGGACGCTCGAAATGTTGACGATGGCGCCGCCGCCGCGACGCCGCATGAGCGGTACGCCGAAATGCGCGGTAAGGTGGATCGACCCGACGTTGACCGCCATGCAGCGCGCGAACGTGGCTGGGTCGGTGGAAACCGCGTCGCCATAGGGATGGATGGCCGCCGCGTTGACGATCACATCGACGCCGCCAGAATGCGCGGCAAGTTCGCGAAACGCCGCCTCGACCTGATCCGGCTCGGCCACATCGGTCTTGCGCACTTCTATCGCGGAATGTGCCGCCGCCAGCGCCGCGTTCCCGGCATCGTCTATGCCAAGCGCCACGACCGACGCGCCGCCTTGCGCAAGGCGCAGCGCGACCGCGCGGCCAATACCGGTCGTGCCGGTGACGAGCGCCACCTTTCCGGTGAAATCTGACATCAGGTCCTCCATGTCAGGCCGCGCGCGACAGCGCCCGCTCCTCCGCCTTGATCAGGTCGGCGCCCTTTTCCGCCAGGCAGTAGGTCGCGGCGACCGTGTTGGCGGAAACGATCGTCGGCATGATCGAGGCATCGATGACACGCAACCCCGCAACGCCGTGGACACGCAGCGTTTCGGGGGCGACCACCGCCTGCTCGCCGCGACCCATCGCACAGGTGCCGACCGGATGGAACAGGGTGCCAACCCGCTCGCGGATGAACGCGTCAAGCGCTCCGTCGCTCTGCGCCTCCGGGCCGGGATCGATCTCCGCGTCGATATGCGGCTCGAACGGCTTCTGCGCCATGATCCGCCTCGCCAGCCTGATGCCTTCGCGCAAGACCTGCATGGTGCTGTCGCCGCGAAAGAAGTTGTAGATGATCGACGGCTTCTCGTCGGCCGACGCGCTTTTCGCCGTCAGGCGACCGATGCTGCCCGGCCGCAACTGGCACACATGCATGAGGAAGCCATGTCCGGTGAACCCGGAAGCCGCCTGCGTGTTGGCGCGACCGGTGCAGAAGAAGAGCTGCGTGTCGGGCCGGTCGCTCGCCGGATCGGTGGAGACGAAGCCGCCGCCCTCGCCCGTGGTCGATGCGAACAGACCTCGCCGGCGGAATATCCAGTCGCCGATATGGATGATGTTGCGCGGCAGCGCCTTCCAGGAAATCCCGTAGGGCACCGCCGATTTCGAGCGATATTCAAGCGTTACGTCGAGGTGGTCCTGGAGGTTTTCGCCGACGCCGGGAAGATCGTGGACAACCGGGATGCCGAGACGAGAAAGGTCTTTCGCCCGGCCGACACCTGACAGGATCAGGAGGTGCGGCGACACGAACGAACCGGCCGACAGGATAATCTCGCGCGCTTGGATCGTGCCGGTCTCGCCGCCGCGCCGCCAGGCAATGCCGGTGGCGGTGCGTCCGTCGAACAGCACTTTGGTCACCTGCGTCTCGGCAATGACGGTCAGGTTTGGCCTGTCGCGAACGGGATCGAGATAGGCGGCCTCGGCCGTCATCCGCTCTCCGTTCTTCTGCGTGAAGGTGTAGAGGCCGACACCGTTCTGGCGCGGGCCGTTGAAGTCGGGGTTTAACGGATGGCCGGCCAGCCGGGCGGCTTCCAGATAGGCGAACGCCATCGGATTGACGCTCCGCAGCGGAGCGATGTTCAGCGGTCCGTCGATGCCATGATACGCCGGGTCGATGCCTTCGTAGAACGGCTTGCCGTCAAGTCGAATACGCCCGCCCGATCGAGGATCGGCCAACGGCTCGAAGCGCTCCAGCTTGCGAAAATACGGCAGCAGGTCGTCGAACCCCCAGCCGGGATTGCCGAGATCGCGCCAGCCGTCGAAATCCTCGCGCTGGCCGCGGATGAATATCTGGCCGTTGACGTTCGTGCTGCCGCCGGTTCCCTTGCCCCTCGGCAGCGCCATCGCACGGCCCTGCAGACCGGGCTCGGGCTCGCTCTCGAACCACGACATGAACTTCGGCCCGCCCAGGAAAGCCAGCGCCGGCGCCATGAACGTCACCATCGCCAGCGGCATGCGCACGATCGCCTTGCGGGCATTGCGGTCGGCGCCGGCCTCCACGAGCGCGACACGGATCGACGGGTCCTCGCTCAGGCGATTGGCGAGCACACAGCCGGCGGCCCCTGCCCCGACGATGACATAGTCGAACCGGTCCATGGTTCAGATGTTCTGGTTCTGCGGCAGGATGACGAGATCGCGGATGTTCACATTCGCCGGTCGCGTCAGCATGAAGAGGACGGCGTCGGCGACATCTTCAGAACGCAGGCCTTCGCGCGATTCCACCTTCGCCTCGATCGCCGCCGGGTCCGTGTAGCCCCACAGCTCGTTCAGCACGACGCCGGGAGCAATAGCCCCGACGCGGATGTTGTGCTCGGTCATCTGCCTGCGCAGCCCGTGCACGAAGGACTGGATCGCATGCTTGGAGGCCGAATAGATCGGCTCCCAGTGGAGTGCCTGATGGCCCGAGATGGAAGAGGTGACCACGATGTGGCCACCACCGCGCTCGATCATGCCGGGCAGCACCGCGCGGACCAGCCGGAAGACGCTATTCACGTTGATGGCGAGTAGCTCGTCCCAGGCATCGGGATCGCCCTCGACGACGTCGCCCGGAATGTAGAGACCGGCGTTCGGCAAAAGAATGTCGATCCTGCCGAAACGCGCGATCGTCTCGGCAACGACGCGCGAAACTTCGGTGGGCTTGGTGAGGTCGGCGGCAATGGGAACGGCATCGTCGCCGATACCGGACGCTACCGCCTGCAGCCGGTCAGCCGAGCGGCCGACCAGGACCACTTTCGCACCTGCCGCGGCCACGGCGCGCGCCAACGCCCGCCCGATACCCGAGCTGCCGCCGGTGACGAGCACCACCTTGCCTGAAAGCTGACCTTCCATCGTGCTCCTCCTCCTTGTCGATGCTTGCCGCATTCTGCTGCGGCGAGACTATGTAATGAAGCTTCGGCTCGTCAATAAATATGCTGGCTCGCGTAAAAAAGTTGCGCCGGTCACAGCGCGTGGAGCCAGCGCATCCGCGCTGAAAGGTCGTCCGCACCGAAGGCGAGCGAGCCGAGTACCACGGTCTCCGCTCCTGCTTTGCGCAGCAACGGCACCGTGTGTTCGCGGATGCCACCGTCGGCGGCCAGAACGATGCGACGGCCTGTCGTTTCGATCAGGCCAGCTGCCTCCCTCAGACGGTCGGTGGCCGCCGGATCGAGGCCCTGCCCCTTCACGCCGATGGCCGTGCCGAGCAGCGTCAGGAAGTCGACGCGGTCGATATAGGGCAGGCACGAGGCAACTGCGGTCTCGACGCGCAGCACCATGCCGGCCGCGAGCTTGCGCGCGCCGATCAGCGCCAGCGCCTCGTCGGCGACCGCCGAATTCTCGGCGTGGATGCTGATCAGGTCGGCGCCGGCATCCGCGAACTGGGCGACCTGCTCGACCAGCACGGCATCGGCGACCATCAGATGCACATGGATGGGCGTCGCAGTCGCCGCGCGCATTCTTGCGACAAGGTCGGGGAAGAAGAGCAGCGCCGGAGCGAAGTGACCGTCCGCGACGTCGATGTGCAACACGTCCGCATGACCCTCGATGCGCGCGAGATCGTCGCCGATGCGGATCAGGTCGGCTGACCACATCGAGTATTCGGCGATGAGGCGGTCGGCTGGAAGCTCGCTGAGCCAGTTCGCGCTTGGCATGGTCAGAACCCTTTCAGGAAGGCGGTGAGCGCCGAATGGAAATCGTTGATGTAGGCGGACTTGCTGATGGCCTTCGGAGTGATCTCGGTCAGGCGGGCACTTGGCATGTGGCGCGCCAGCCGTTCCGCATGAGCAAGCGGATGGATAAAATCGCGACCGGTGGCAAGCACCAGCGCCGGCACTTCCAGCATGCCGAGATCCGCCTCGGAAATGCCCGGCCCGTCAACCGAGATGGTCTGGAGCAGGCTCGCCGTCACCGCTTGCGGCTCGCGGTCGAAGAAGCCAAGCAGCGATGCGAGATTGTCCGGCGCTTCGCGAGAAAACAACGCGCAGGTTTCGCCGCCCATGAATTCAGCGCGCGCCTCGGCGGACGGTAATCGGGCGAGCAGTTCGCCGACCTCGGCATTGGGCCACATGTTGACGGGCGTCGCATCGACGACCCAGGCAGGACGCGCGAGCACCAGTCCGCGCACGAGGTGCGGCCGGGTCACCGCGATGCGGCTGGCGATCGCCGCTCCCATCGAAATGCCGCCAAGCACCACAGGTGCGCCGATCCGTTCGATGAGCGCAATGACATCGTCGGCGAAGGTCGCGATCGAGAACGCGCTTCCGGCCTCGGAGAAACCGTGGCCGCGACACTCCAGCCCGATCAGCCTGAAACCAGTACCGTCCGGGAAGGCTTCCACGACCTGAGCGATGTCGCCACACAGCCCATGCTGGAACACGAACGGCGCGCCGTAACCGCCGGCATCGTAGGCCGCGAGCGCCAGTCCGTCACGTTCGAGCGTGAACCGGGTGAGTTCGGCTGGCGTCATTGCAGGCAACCGCGCAGGAACGCAGCGACTTCAGGCGCTTCATGGGCAGCCAATCCGTGCGCGACAAGGTCGCCGTCGAAACCGGCGGCGCGCAGGCGCGCGATGTAGCGGCCGTAGTCCAGTACCCCCTTGCCGGCCGTCGCGAAAGAACCGTCCGGGGCACGATCTTTCGCGTGACCCATGACGATATCGGGGCCAAGCAGGTCGATCGCCTCATCGACGATCCGGTGTTGCGCCGATAGTTCGGCGGTCTCGAAGAGATTCGCCGGATCGAGCACGATTACAAGCCGGTCGCCGCCGATTTCGACGAGCAACCGGCGCGCCTTGCGGGCGGAATCGACGATGTTGGCGAGTTCTGGCTCGATGCCGAGACGGATGTCGTGGCGCATTGCGATCGCCACGGCCTTCTCCATCTCGGCCCGCATGTCGCCCCACGTCAGCGACGAGCCGTTGTCGGGGTGATGACGCCACTGATCATCCGGATCGCGCGTTCCGGTGCAGAGCGTGACGATGTTCGTGCCGATGGCCGCGCACGAAGCCGCGATGACTTCCAGCCTGCGCAAACCTTCCGCGCGAACCAACGGGTCGGGATGCGCCATGTTGTAGGTGCCGGAAATTGCGCAGAGGCGCACGCCGCTCGAAGCGCACGCCTGCGCGATCGCCGTGGCCGCTTCACGCGGGACGTCATCGGGCATCGACGGCAGTCCGGAGCACGCGAAGTTGTACTGGGCGGTTTCGAACCCTGCCGCAGCCACCGCTGCGAGCACTGGCCCCGGCTCGATGCCGGGGAACGTCTTGGCGAAGATACCGAGCCGCATCACACTTCCCCGGAAACGCTGTCCATTCGCACTGGCTTGTGCGTTTCGGCCGACCGGGCGATGGCCACCATCGCGCGCACGGAAGCGACGCCGTCGTCAATGTCGGCGCCGGTCATCGGCGCGCCGTCGAGGATGACGGAAGCGAAGCCTTCGAGCTGACGCCTGTAGAAGTGTCCGTCGGCGCCGAGAACCCGGCGCGAGGCTCC